>Ga0316207_10002996_pt1 | contig 16322 bp, 15 predicted proteins | sample 6weekpyrite_MG_FD_204943 | JGI IMG/M metagenome (GOLD analysis project Ga0316207, IMG submission 204943) | Microbial mat bacterial communities from mineral coupon in-situ incubated in ocean water Damariscotta River, Maine, United States -... | ecosystem: Environmental > Aquatic > Marine >...
ACAACTTCAAACACCATGTGATGCAAACCAGTGCCATCATCCGTGTCACCAATATACATACCTGGGCGCTTCCTAACAGCTTCCAGGCCTTTTAAAACCTTAATACTCGATGAATCGTAAGCGGTAGCTTCGCTCATAAAAATCCCCCCAAAATAGACGAATTATTATAACTGAAATCAACTATTCAGGGGTGATTAATAGTGGCATTTTTAATCTTATTTAACTCGCTCCTAAATATGATTAAAGGTATCTTTTCTCTTCTATTATTTTTATCAAATCTATGGAATGTCTATTAAAAACCACAATAGAACGAAAAAAGGAGTATTAGTTATCTACAACAGAAACTCGGCCATGTTCCACGTGGAACACTGTGTGGTTCTCCCAATACTGGCAATTTATCTGTTTTTTTTCAATCGCTGTAATAAACAGCTGAATATTTAGCTTTGATAATATACGCATGATTATATTTTGATTTTCATAATCAAGTTCGGCAGGAAGGTCATCAAACAGTAAAACACAGCGCTGATTAGTTGATTGCGAAAAAAAGGTAAGTTGTGCTATTTTTAACAAACTTACAAGCTTTTTCTGTTGACCTCTAGATATAGAGGATTGTGCAGGCATTCCATCAACTGTAATCTTAATATCAGCACGATGAGGCCCTGATTGTGTGAAACCTTTTTCCTTATCTTTATATAAATTAGCATTTAAATAATCTTCAAATTCCATGTCAATAGGCCAACCACGCTTATATGTTAATGAAATCCCGTGTTCAGGAAATAATTCATTGGAAAGGGTATTAACTATATTGTTTATTTCATTTAAATAATTAAGCCTGTATTGTTCAATAATTTGAGCATGCTCTATTAGTTCTTTATTCCATAGAGTACATAGCTTATCTGACTGCTGAAGTCTAAGAGAGGCATTTCGCTGACTTAACGCTTTTTTATATTTCTTCCAGGAAACAATGAACTCATGTTCCACGTGGAACACCCCCCAATCCAGAAATTGACGTCTGTTATCTGGTCCAGAAGAAATAAGTTGATGGCTATCTGGGTGTAACACCAAGACGGGTAGTAGTGTTGATAAATCAGAAATGCGGGAAACAGTTTCCTGATTAACTCTTATTTTTTGGTCCTTTAAAGTACGCTCTAACCCAATACGCGTTTTATTATCATCAAGTTTACAAATTAAACGAAAATAATCCTGATCATGTGACATTAGATGTTTGTATTGAGAACTACGAAAAGAGCGACCATAACTAAGGTAAAAAATGGATTCAAGCAAACTGGTCTTACCAGCAGCGTTTGCTCCAGTTATTAGATTTAACCCTGCATTCGGTTCTAACAGGACCGAGTGCAGGTTTCTAAAATTAGATATTTCAAGGCTACTAAAGCCCATTTGATATATTACAAACGTACTTATTTAGAGACGCATAGGCATAATTACGTATTTTGCTTCTCCCTCATCAGGAAACATGAGCAAGCAACTACTGTTTGCATCTTTTATAAAGCCCTGGACAATCTCCTGTGATGATGTATTTAACACATCAATCATATAATTTACATTGATACCCATTTCGATTGGATTACCATCATAATTTATTTCTAACTCAACATCAGCTTCTTCCTGGTCAGGGTTTTGAGCCTGTAATTTCAATAAATTATTTTCAAGTATCATTCGAATTCCTCGATACTTTTCATTTGATAATATTGAAGCTCTCACCAGTGCCTGTTTGAGACCCTCTCGATTTAAAATCATATTGTTACCAGAAGCGTCTGGCATTACACGTTTATAATCAGGAAAACGACCATCTATTAATTTTGAAGTGAATCTTTGATTGGCTAAATTACATTGAATATGATTGTTTCCTAAGACTATTTTTACTTCATCATCAGAATCTGATAATAATCTTTGTAATTCACTTATGCCCTTACGTGGAATAATAACCTGTTTATTATCTGCTAAATCAGCATCAATATTTATTTCGCAAAAAGATAATCTATGCCCATCCGTAGCGACGGCACGAATCACACCAGAAGCGACTTCTAACATCAAACCATTAAGATAATAGCGTACATCCTGCTGAGCCATGGCAAAAGATGTTTTCTCAATTAATGTTTTTAAGAGTTTTTGAGGAATACTAAATTCATATACGCTGGTAATATCCTCCAGTGCTGGAAAATCAGAAGCGGGTAGCGTTGATAAACTAAAACGACTACGTGAAGATTTAATAAGTGCTTTTTCACCAGCAACGTCAATATTTACTTCAGCATCCGCAGGCAGTGCCTTGCATATATCAAGTAACTTTTTAGCTGGCAACGTAATTTCACCTGCTTCATCCATCATTTGATTAACTGAAGAAACAAGTTCAATTTCTAAATCAGTTGTAGTTAGAGTGAAATTATTATCGTTAGATTTTATCAGCACATTTGCAAGAGCGGGTAATGTCTGTCTTTTTTCTACCGCGCCAATAACCTGTTGGAGCGGCCTTAATAAATCATCTCGTAGTATTTTAATCTTCATGGATGTTCCTAATTATTATATATATTTATATACTTAGTTATTATAATTAAGCCCACTGTTTTCTGTGGATAACTTTAAAATAATAAATAATAACAATAACTTAGTATGTTATTTTTGTTCTAGTAACATTTGGGTATATACCCTGTAAACTGTAGACAGATTGTGGATAACTCATGATCGAAAATTTATTCACATGAAAATACAGAACTTATCCACAGGATATTATTATTCTATAAATCTGTATCTAATTACTTAAAATTCTTAATAAATTGGTGTAATCCTCATCAATTTTATTATCTGATTCCCGTAATTCAGCAATTTTCCTACACCCATGTAAAACAGTTGTATGATCACGCCCCCCAAATGCATTGCCAATTTCAGGAAGACTATGATTTGTTAATTCTTTTGATAATGCCATAGCTACCTGGCGTGGACGAGTTATAGAGCGACTACGGCTATTTGAATGTAAATCAGAAATACGAATTTTGTAATATTCAGCAACGGTTTTCTGTATATTTTCAATGGTAATTAAACGATCGTGTAGGGCAATTAAGTCTCGCAATGTGTCTTTCGCAAATTCCAGTGTTACAGGTTTACCGGTGAAATTAGCAGTGGCCATAACCCTGCGTAATGAACCTTCAAGTTCTCGAATGTTAGATCGAATACGTTTCGCGATAAAGAAAGCAACTTCGCTGGGTAAGGCAATACCGAATTCTTCAGCTTTTTTCTGTAAAATGGCAACACGAGTTTCTAATTCGGGTGGCTCTATGCAAACAGGTAATCCCCAGCCAAAGCGAGATTTTAGACGTTCCTCTAAACCATCAATTTCTTTTGGGTATCGATCACAGGTTAAAATAATTTGTCGTCCACCTTCAAGCAAGGCATTAAAGGTATGAAAAAACTCTTCCTGGGAGCGTTCTTTACCTGCAAAAAATTGAATATCGTCAATTAGCAGTACATCTAAAGATCGATAAAATTGCTTAAAATCATCAATTGTATTGTGTTGTAAGGCCTTAATCATATGCGTTACAAAACGTTCAGAATGCAGATATACAATTCTTGCCTGGGGGTTATTGTGTAATATCTGGTTGCCCACAGCATGCATTAAATGGGTTTTTCCTAAACCGACACCCCCATAGAGAAAAAGAGGGTTATAGGACCCTGCTGGATTTTCAACAACCTGTATAGATGCGGCTTTTGCCAACTGGTTACTTTTACCCTCAATAAAATTATCAAAAGTAAAGCCAATATTAAGATGACTTTCTAATTTTTCATTAGATGGTTTATTTGAAATTGAAGGTTGCTTTGGAGGTGCAGAGGTAACCGTTTGAGATGGATTTACTACGGATTTAAGCTGGGGTTTTGGGTTTTTACTACCAATATCAAGAGAAACAGAAATGTCTCTATTTGTATCTATTTCCTGACAAATTACCGTTATTTGTTGCAAAAAGTGCTGTTTTACCCAGTCCATTACGAAACTATTTGGGGCGAACAAAGATAACCTGTTGTTCGACTCTTCAGTTTGTAAAGGTCGAATCCAGGTATTTAATTGTTGATCTGATAAATCTTGTTCCAGTCGTTGTAGACACTGATCCCACAAAGCGCTCGACACGAAATATAATCCCCAGTGATTATTTATGATTTGCCCATAAAAAAATAGTCAAGTTTCGTAAAACAGCAAAGTAAAACACAAACATGGACAGAATTAATAAAAGTGAACAGAGGATTTTAACCTGCAATGTAGTATCGTGAAACCACTAATTTAAGTGGTGATTACTTAAAGGGGCCTATTTATACTAATTTTGTCATTGATGTGAAGAAGCGTCGATACTTTAAACAAAGAGATTGATGAGCCGCTTTATTATAGTTTTTTAAATTTCCTAATATGCTTTGACTAAGTTAGCCACTGCGATTAGAATACATGCCCCGATTTTTCAAGATTATTAATTAGGTCCGGACCAATGAAAAGAACCTTTCAACCAAGCCGCATTAAACGCGCACGTACTCATGGTTTTCGCGCTCGCAGTCGCACTGTTGGTGGTCGTAAAGTATTAAAAGCCCGTCGCGCAAAAGGTAGAGCACGTCTGTCAGCATAAGTTTTGCATCGGCTGATACCTGGAATTATCTAGAAGAAGCAGAGTAATGACAGAAAAAGGAGCATGTTTTTCAAGACATGTTCGTCTGCTTAAAGCAGATGAGTTTAGCCGGGTTTTTAAAAACCCGGTTCGATCCAGCGATCGATATTTAACAATACTTGCGGTTGCCAGGAAGGTAACTGATGGTGAGATTGCAGAGCCGTGTTTAAGTTCTAGATTAGGCTTGGCTATATCGAAAAAAAGCGCCAAACGAGCAGTAGACCGTAATCGTATAAAACGAATAATCCGTGAAAGTTTTCGAAAAAATTTACAAAAACTACCCCCTATAGATTTAGTAGTGATGGCAAAACCTGTCACTAAAAATACTGAAAATCAGCAAATTTTCCTTTCTTTAGAACAGCACTGGAATAAACTAGTCAAGAATTTTCAAAGTCGGAATGATCAAAAGTAGTTATGCGTAAATTATTTATCGGACTTATTCGCTTTTACCAATACGCTATTAGTCCGTATTTACCTCCTCATTGTAGATATACACCCACCTGTTCGACTTATGCAGTTGAAGCAATTGGTCAATTTGGTATATTGCGCGGTGGCTGGATGGCATTACGTAGAATAGGCCGCTGTCATCCCTGGCATGGAGGGGGATACGACCCACTTCCAGAAGATCCACATAAAACTGAATGTAAACATAAAACAAATTTTAAAACGTAACCAGGATATCAATGGAAAACCAACGTACCATCCTTTATCTCGCCTTCTTTTTTACCCTGTTTTTACTTTATCAGGAGTGGCAAAAAACCTATAATCCTCAACCGGTAGTCAGCGATATTGAGCAGATATCACCAGGTGTATCTGGTGATATATCCGATGCGGAAATATCTTCACTTCCTATGGCAGATATTCCGGCTAACAATAACCCTGTTAGTCCTTCCCCCGATATTATGGAAGAAAAGGTAACCAGGGATTCGATTCATGTTGTTACGGATGTTCTGGATTTAATGATAGATACCCAGGGCGGCACAATCTATCAGTTAGATTTACGTGATTACCAACTAAGTGCCGATAAGATGGATCAACCATTTCGCTTATTTAGTGCAAAAGAAAGCCTTTACCATACGGCACAATCTGGACTGGTTTCATCTAAGCATGCAGCTCCGAATCATAAAGATATATATCGGGCAGATAAATCTGAATATAGATTGCAGGAAGGCGCAGAGGAGTTAAAAGTTACATTGCACTGGGAAAAAGATGGTGTCAGGGTAAACAAAGTATTCACATTTACTCGAGATAGCTACACCATTGGGGTTGAACACGTTGTTTCAGCTAACAACTGGAGCGGGTCTGAGTATCGGCAATTAGTTCGTTCACTACAGGAACGCGAATCGACTATGATTCCTACCTATGTCGGTGGTGTTGTTTTCAATGAAGAAATTAAATATGAGAAACTTGATTTTGATGAAATTGGTGAGCAAACTTTCAAAACAGATATGAAAGGTGGCTGGATCGCAATGATTCAACATTATTTTTTATCTGCCTGGGTACCTGATCAAACTCAGAGCAATTACACCTATACATCTCATCCTACCGATAACCGTTATATTTTAGGTATGCGCTCACCCGCTGCAGTTGCCAGTATAGAAAGCCCAGCACATTTTAAAAGTCAATTGGTGGTTGGTCCCAAATTACAGGACAGACTGGAAACCATTGCACCGGGACTGGAGTTGACCGTTGATTACGGTATCTTAACAATATTGGCAAAACCCCTGTTCTGGTTGTTAAAGTTTTATCACACCATGTTTGAAAACTGGGGTTGGGCAATTATCTTTTTAACAATTACGGTTAAAGTAATTTTCTATAAATTATCAGAAGCAGGATATCGTTCAATGGCCCGTATGCGTAAAATCGGGCCTCGTATGCAGACACTGAAAGAACGTTATGGTGATGATCGCCAGCGTATGTCTGCTGAAATGATGAAAATGTACAAAGAAGAGAAAATTAACCCACTCGGTGGATGTTTTCCTATTTTGATACAAATTCCCGTGTTTATTGCGCTTTACTGGGTATTACTTGAATCTGTAGAAATGCGTAATGCACCGTTTGCACTATGGATTCAAAATTTATCGGAGCAGGATCCATACTTCATTTTGCCCGTACTAATGGGAGCAACGATGTTTATTCAACAGAAGTTGAATCCGGCACCTGTTGATCCTGTGCAACAAAAAGTATTCCAGTTTATGCCCCTGGTCTTTACTGTCTTCTTCCTGTTCTTCCCAGCGGGTCTGGTACTTTACTGGGTAGTGAATAATAGCCTGTCGATTATTCAGCAATGGGTTATCACTAAACGTATAGAAGCTGAAAAATAAAGAATATCTAATTACCTGTTATGGCGCGTCTCCATCGGGGACAGAGCGCAAAAAGCAGCGGTCTGTCCCCGATCGTTATGTGCCATAACAGGGTAATGTGTGTGCATTAATCTATTAGCCAACGTAAACTTCCGACATGACACAATCAATTACCGATACAATTGCCGCAATAGGCACTGCTCCTGGCCGGGGTGGTGTAGGGATCGTGCGTGTATCTGGTTCAAAAAGTAGTGATATTGCAGGTAAAATTCTCAGAAAAACCCCTCAGACACGAAAAGCAGAGTACTTACCATTTTTTGATAAAAATGGAGAAGTAATCGATGCAGGAATTGCACTGTATTTTAAAAACCCCCATTCATTTACCGGTGAAGACATACTAGAACTACAGGCCCATGGTGGTCCGGTGGTGCTAGATATGATTCTAAAACGCGTGCTTGAGTTAGGTGCTCGCCCAGCAAGGGCAGGTGAATTTAGTGAGCAGGCATTTTTAAATGACAAAATGGATTTAGCACAGGCTGAAGCGGTTGCAGATCTAATAGAGGCAGAATCCGCAGAAGCGGCAAAGGCAGCGGTGCGGTCATTACAGGGTGAGTTTTCGAAAACCATACATGAGTTAGTTGATAACTTAATTGAGCTTAGGTTGTATGTAGAAGCATCCCTTGATTTTCCTGAGGAAGAAATTGATTTTCTAAATGATGGAAAAGTAGAAGCTAAACTGGTCAAAATTGAAACAGCCCTGCTTCAGGTATATGAATCAGCCCACCAGGGATGCTTGTTACGAGAGGGTATGACACTGGTTATTGCAGGTCGTCCAAATGCGGGTAAATCCAGTTTACTAAACCAGTTAGCCGGTCGTGAATCCGCTATTGTAACAGACATACCCGGTACCACCCGAGATGTCTTGCGAGAACATATCCAGATAGATGGTCTTCCCTTACATGTTATTGATACCGCGGGTTTGAGAGAAAGTGAAGACCCAATAGAACAGGAAGGCGTGCGTCGAGCCTGGGGTGAAATTGAACAGGCAGATCGTATCTTATTATTAGTTGATGATACGCATCGGGATGATGATCATCTGTCTATCGAAGGCCAGTTACCGAACCACATTGGTGTTACTCGTATTTTCAATAAAATAGATCGTTCAGGTAGAGAGCCAGAACTAATAGAAACCGACTCTGAAATTGATATTGCATTAAGTGCAAAAACGGGCGTTGGTATGGATATATTAAAAAATCATTTAAAACAATGTATGGGATATGAACAAAGCAATGAAGGGCGTTTTATGGCGAGAAGACGTCATATAGAAGCATTGGAGAATGCAGATCAAAATTTACATAATGCACGCTATAATTTAATAGAGGTGCAGGCCGGAGAATTATTAGCTGAGGAGTTACGGCTAGCCCAGGAACAGCTAAATCAAATAACCGGTGAATTTACCTCAGATGATTTATTGGGAAAGATTTTTTCAAGTTTTTGTATAGGTAAATAATAATGAGACAAATTATTAAGTATTTAGTGTTATTACTAATAGTAAGCATGCAAGCCATAGCGGCTGATCAATATACTCCAAATAGTGGAGATAAAGAACTTGATGAGTCATTGCAATTAATACATAAAAATATAAATAGAAAAAGTAAGTCTAAGCTAAGTCGTTTTGTAGATAAAGTTGCAGAAGAATTTCAGGTGCCGGTAGAAAAAGTTGAAGAGCTTTTTAATCACTATGAATTTAATTCGTCGGATGTGTTAATGAGTGTTTCAATTGCTGATGTGAGTGGTGAACCACTCAGAAATGTTTCCAGTATATACTTTAAAAATAAAGATAAAGGCTGGAAATATACCCTAAAGCAATTAAACATAAATAAAGGCAGTAAAAATTATAATCAGATTAAAAAAGATCTGGCTGCAGGATATTAATGAATAAAATTATGTTAGCCAGGATTTAGTTTTAGCTGACATAATTTAGCACAATGTGAAGCATGCCGTGTTTAAGTGTGCATTTAAATTAAAACATACAAAAATTTAATTTAAAAAAGCTGGTAGGCTTCAAACAAAAATGAAAGCACTTCATTCTGTGTACCTTTAAAAATAACGCGATCTTCTTTTTTACTAAATTGATAATCATACATAGGGTCATAATAATCAACCAGTAAAATTTTTATCCATTCTTTATGTAAATCTGTAGAACCACTTGATTGATGCTGAGAAATAGCGTTTGTTAAAATAGATTTAAGCTGTTTGTGTCGAACACCTCCTAAGCGACGTTGAATTTTATCAATAGCTTCATTCAATTGTTCAGACCATTTAATAAAACCTGAATCAACTCCATAAAATTGTTGATGCTCTATCAGTGCTTCAATTATATATTCCTGAAAAGTAATATTGACACGTTCATCAATACTGGCTTCTAGCTGGATTAGAGGTGAGTTCTGCATTTTATTAAACAGAATTAGAGGGATACGCCTGGAACCAATATTGGGTGCTTCATCTTCAAAAACCAGATGTTTGATATTTTTTTCACAATTTTTTAATAAGGCAATGGATAAATCGTTTTCAATATCTATTTGTGTTGGCTGAGGGCTAACATGCTTACCAAAAACTGAACCGCGATGATGAAATAATCCTTCAAGGTCAATTTTTTGATTTAGTTTTTTAAGTAAAATAGTTTTACCAATTCCTGTTCGTCCACCTAATATTACAGGATTAATATTTGCTACCGAAATTTCCAGTTCATCAATCAAAAAACGTCGCATGGCCTTATAGCCACCCTTAACTCTGGGAAAGATAATTCCGGTTTTTTCAAATATCCATTGTTGAGATATTTTTGAACGCATACCACCACGAAAACAATACAAAACACCTTCAGGATGTTTTTGAAAAAATGATTGCCAAAGGTTAATACGAGTGGATTTTACATCACCCTGCACCAGCTGGTGCCCAAGTTCAATGGCTTCATCCTGACCTAATTCTTTATATTTTATGCCAATATTTTGCCTCTCTTCGTCATTAATAAGAGGAAAGTTTTCAGCAAATGGAAAGGCGCCCTGATTAAACTCAATTGGTGCACGAACATCAAGCAATGGCGTTTGATTTATAAATAATGAACGTAAGTCATCAATTTGTGGAAGATCCATAAGAAAAACTTGTGATAATTCAATAGTAAATATATCCGCTTAGTATACGCTTTTGTGTCATATTATGTGGTGGTTTTCGTATTAGAGGGTTTGAAATATAATAACTAATCAATCGAAATCCTGAGCTTTCCGTAATTAAAGAGAATAAATAATGTATGTGTAGTGCAAAATTAAGCAGACAGTATGCAAAGAAGATCAGTGAGTGTTAAACGCATAATTTAAAAAATCAAGGCTATTCAAAGACTTAAGAACTGAAAATTATGAGACCAATATACTTTATCCTAGGCTGGATATTCTTTGCAGTCGGTTTAACAGGTGCATTTTTACCTGTATTACCCACAACACCATTTATGCTATTAGCCCTATGGGCTTTTGCTCGTAGTTCTGAACGGTTTTATATCTGGTTATATAACCACAAATTATTTGGACCACCTTTGAAAATGTGGCGGGAATATCGGGTGATACCCGTTATGGCTAAAATTATGTCAGTAAGTTTTATGAGTATTAGTTTTGTATACATGATTATTTATTCATCACTTAATATTTTTTTAATAATTATCATCATTAGCTTCATGTTGTATGGGGCCTGGTTTATTTTGAGCAAACCATCTAATCCACCCAAAAACCATAGCGTTTCAGACTTATAAGATTAAACTATTAAGCTAACTTTATTAATTATAAGTATTTATAAAAGGAATAAAAATCGCGAATGAAAATAATTTCAATTTTTTATTAAATATTTACAGACCCACATAGCCATAAATGAAGTTTCACTGAAGATTATATAAAATAAAATTTTAGTGAAAGAATATGGAAATTGTATTAGATTTTAATAACAGCCGATTAATATTCATCTCACAGGTATTTATATGAACAGGTTTTGTACGCAGTGGATTGGGCTTTGGTGGTGGTGCATTAGGATTGCCATTGATGCTGTTTATTTATGATCAGCCATTATTCTGATTACTACTTATAGGTTTTCATTTATTATTATTTTCAAGCTTAACCTTACATTCTCATGTGATATTGGTTTATATAATATTTAAGGGCAAGCATAATTTATATTTGCTAAAATTGATGGATTATTAATCAACAAACCTGTCAGCAGATGTTTTATAACGAAACCTACGATGTAATAGTAATTGGTGGTGGCCATGCGGGCACCGAGGCCGCACTGGCGGCTGCACGTATGGGTTCGAAAACACTGTTGCTCAGCCACAATATTGAAACTCTTGGCATGATGAGTTGTAACCCCGCCATCGGTGGTATTGGCAAAGGTCATCTGGTTAAAGAAATTGATGCCATGGGGGGCATCATGGCGAAAGCTGCGGATAAGGGTGGCATACAGTTTCGCACCTTAAATGCCAGTAAGGGACCAGCGGTACGGGCCACCCGCGCCCAGGCTGATCGTCAGCTTTATCGTCAGGCAGTTCGAATAGCGCTTGAGACCCAGCCAAATCTATCGATTTTTCAACAGGCGGTAGATGATCTTATTATTGAAAATGATCAGATTGTGGGTGTTGTTACACAAATGGGTCTTAAATTTAAATGTAAAACCGCAGTATTAACGGTGGGCACTTTTCTAGGTGGCCTTATTCACATAGGTGAAAGCAATCACACCGGTGGTCGTGCCGGTGACCCCCCATCAATAGCCCTGTCAAAGCGCTTACGTGATTTACCTTTTAGAGTGGAGCGATTAAAAACCGGTACACCACCGCGTATAGATACCCGTACAATTGATTATTCTGAATTACAGGAACAACCTGGAGATACCCCTACACCGGTATTTTCATTAACAGGTTCGGTTGAAGACCATCCACAACAAATATCCTGTCATATTACCTATACCAATTCTAAAACACATGAAATTATTCACGGGGGGCTGGATCGCTCACCCATGTATTCCGGTGTGATAGAAGGCGTTGGGCCTAGATATTGCCCATCAATTGAAGATAAGATTGTGCGTTTTGCGGATAAGGACTCACACCAGATTTTTATTGAGCCAGAAGGTTTAAATAGTTTTGAAATTTATCCTAACGGCATATCAACCAGCTTGCCATATGATGTGCAAATTAATCTGGTGCGCTCTATTAAAGGTTTTGAGAATGCGTTTATTACCCGCCCTGGTTATGCCATAGAATATGATTTCTTTGATCCCCGGGACTTAAAACCTAGCCTGGAAACAAAATTTATAAAAGGCCTGTATTTTGCGGGGCAAATAAATGGTACAACCGGCTATGAAGAAGCGGCCGCACAAGGTCTGTTAGCAGCCATCAATGCCAGCTTGCAAGTACAGGAAAAAAACGCCTGGTCACCAGGAAGAGACCAGGCTTATATTGGTGTATTAGTTGATGACCTGATCACGAATGGCACACAGGAACCCTATCGTATGTTTACTTCACGAGCGGAATATCGACTGCTTTTACGTGAAGATAATGCTGATTTACGTTTGTCTGAAGAAGCCTATAACATGGGCCTGTTAAGCGATCATCAATGGCAAATTTTTACTCAAAAGCGAGAAGCTATTGAAGCTGAACAACAACGCTTAAAAGACATGTGGATTCAGCCCGGATCGATAGCGGGTAAATCATTAGAAATAGTTTTAGCTAAACCCTTAAGTAAGGAATCACGTGCACTGGATTTACTAAAACGTCCTGAAATGGATTATGTAAAGCTAACTCAAATTGATGAAATTGGCCCAGGGGTGAATGATGATCGGGTAGCAGAACAAGTGGAAATTCAGATTAAATATGAAGGTTATCTAAACCGTCAAAAAGAAGAAATAGAAAAAGCACGTCGCTACGAAGATAAAAATATTCCTGACAAAATAGAATATGACCAGGTTAAGGGTCTATCAAATGAGGTTCGCCAAAAATTAATTGACCATCGACCTTCAACTTTAGGCCAGGCGGGAAGGATTTCAGGTGTTACACCCGCTGCAATATCACTGTTATTAGTGCATATTAAAAAGAGCTCTAAAAGCGTATAAAAATATAAGAAAATTAATACCTTAAGCCTTTTTCCAGGCTTAAGCAGTGATTTGTTAATAATAATAAACGTGACAGTTAGCTCACATAATTACAACTAGCAAATCCGGTAAAAGTAAATAATAATGAGTGACGTTAATGCAAGCTGATGAACGATTAGAAAAAGGCCTACAGCATTTAAGTCTGGATGTATCAGCGGAAATACAGCAGAAACTGATTGACTATTTACAGCTTATGTTGAAGTGGAATAAGGCTTATAACCTGACGGCAATTAAAGAGCTGGACTCGATGGTGATTCGCCATATACTTGATAGCCTAAGTATCTTGCCCTTTATAAAAAGCACTCCCATACTAGATGTGGGGACAGGGCCGGGGCTTCCGGGTATTCCACTTGCTTTATGTCTGCCCGATTATCAGTTTGTTTTACTGGACAGTAATGGCAAAAAAACCCGCTTTCTGACACAGTGCAAAATTGACTTACATATTGAAAACATTGACATTATTCATAGCCGTGTAGAAGACTATAGACCAGATTTTGGCTTTGAAATAATTACCTGTCGGGCCTTTGCTGCGTTAAATACTATATTAGATCGGACCCAACATCTGTTAATATCAACGACCCGGGTCATGGCAATGAAGGGTAAAGATGAGTTGCCGGAGTTGGCAAAAGGGTATGAGCAGCTAGCGCAACATCAATTACGGGTGCCCTGGCTGGATGAAGATCGACAGTTAATTGAGATCGGTCGATTGAAATAAGAGCATCAACAAAGAATTGAATTCATGGCAAAAATAATAGCAGTAACCAATCAGAAAGGCGGAGTGGGTAAAACCACTACCTCGGTAAACCTGGCGGCATCATTAGCATTAACGCAGAAGCGTGTTTTGCTGATAGACCTCGATCCCCAGGGCAATGCCACCATGGGTAGTAATATAAATAAGCATGAACTGGAAACCAGTGTGCTGGATGTGTTACTTGCAGAAGAAGAGATAAAAGATTGTATTCATAAAATTGACGCAATTGGATTTGATGTATTGCCTTCAAACAGTGATTTAACCGCCGCTGAAGTTGAGCTATTGAGTGTAGATGGTCGGGAATCTCGCCTGCGTAGTGCGTTAACACAGGTTGAAGGTGATTATGATTTTATTATTATCGACTGCCCCCCCTCATTAAACATGCTAACGGTGAATGCACTGGTTTCAGCGAATGGGGTGTTAATCCCCATGCAGTGTGAATATTATGCACTGGAAGGCTTATCATCACTGATAGAAACCATTGACCAGGTAAAGAGCAGTGTTAATCCGAGCCTGGAAATAGAGGGTCTGTTACGTACCATGTATGACCCGCGTAATAAATTGGCGATGGATGTATCAGAACAGCTTCTTGAGCACTTTGGTGATCGAGTGTATCGTACCGTGGTGCCACGCAATGTGCGCCTGGCTGAAGCCCCATCCCATGGTCTGCCCGTGTTGAACTATGATAAAACTTCACGGGGTGCACTGGCGTATTTTTCACTGGCAGGTGAGGTGATTCGTAAGCAGGTTAAAGCGGCACATCCTGCAGTTGCGTAAAGCCGAGTATCCAGCTCGTCAGCTGAAGCTAATGCCTACATGGGAATTGCACAAGCATGTTGTGCTACAGGGGTTTGTTTCAGCTGAAAATTTTACCTAGAATTTATTTATTTCTGTAAATCTTATAATCAGAGTTAACAATGGCAAAAAAGAAAAGAGGCCTGGGGCGAGGCTTAAACGCACTGCTAGGTAATCCAGCAGAAGTTAATCAGCTCACTGACCCCAAACCAGCACCTGCAACATCAGCAAAAGATGAATTAACAGAAATTCAGGCTGAAGCTGTAGATAGCCCTGTGGAAGGCCTAAGGCATATTGCCATTGAGTTAATACAGCGGGGCACATACCAGCCACGTGTTCATTTTGAGCCGGAAGCATTACAGGAACTGGCAGATTCTATTAAGGCACGGGGTGTTATTCAGCCCATCGTTGTACGTCCCATCGCAGCAGGTAAATTTGAGTTAATTGCGGGTGAGCGGCGTTGGCGTGCATCTCAACTTGCTGGCATGCATGAAATTCCTGCGGTTGTTAAAGAATTAAATGATCAGTCAGCGGCGGCTATTTCCCTGATTGAAAATATACAACGTGAAGATTTAAATCCACTTGAAGAATCCCGGGCGTTACAACGCCTGATTGATGAATTTGAGATGACCCATCAGCAGGTAGCGGAGGTGGTGAGTCGTTCCAGAGCCACTGTCACCAACCTGTTACGGCTTAAAGATTTAAATGAAGATGTAAAACTACTAGTAGATGAACGCAAAATTGATATGGGTCATGCCCGTGCATTGCTCGCGCTAACCGGGCACGAACAAAGCACCCTGGCAAATAAGGCGGCTGATATGGACTGGTCCGTGCGAGAAATTGAAAAGCAGGTGAAACGATTACTAAACCCAGTGCCGAAAGTTACCGGGGCCTCAGCAAGCGTTGATCCAGATATCAGGCGACTGCAGGAACAGGTTAGTGAGCGCCTGGGTGCACCGGTAGAGTTACAGCATAAAAGTAATGGTAAGGGCAAGCTGGTGATAAATTATTCCAGTCTGGATGAGCTCGACGGGATACTCGCAAAAATTCACTAAGAACATCCGGGCGACCCTATTGCGACCTAACGGTTGCGCCTATTGTTTTATACTTTAGGCGTGAGCATCAGTAAATCGCTGGAATATAAAAATAATTGTTTAATATCAAAGACATGCAGTTAAGAACATGCATTCTGTTTAATTATCAAAAAATAATCTAATTAGAAAAACCTTATAAACCCCGTCATATCTTATTCATTAACATATTAGTAAATACTAAATAAACTGAACTTATTCGTACATTAAGGTTGACCAGAATCCCTCATCCTCATATACTTTGCGCGCGTTTTCAGAGGCGGAGAATGGCGTTTCGTCGATACAATGCTAAGAACCAGTACCACTCAAATTAAGAAAATTGTATTTATTCAATTTGTGACTAGTCTTATGGCTGGCATATTGAGTTTGCTGATGAATCAACCCTGGGTCACATCTGTGTTTGCTGGGGCAATGATCGCAAGTCTGAGTAATGCTTATTTTGCCTGGAAAGTGTTTTCCAAACAGAAAGAAGCTAAATCAGCAGAAATCCTCATCACCTATTATGGTGCAGAGGTCGGAAAAATAATTTTGACCGTGATGTTGT
>Ga0316207_10002997_pt1 | contig 16319 bp, 11 predicted proteins | sample 6weekpyrite_MG_FD_204943 | JGI IMG/M metagenome (GOLD analysis project Ga0316207, IMG submission 204943) | Microbial mat bacterial communities from mineral coupon in-situ incubated in ocean water Damariscotta River, Maine, United States -... | ecosystem: Environmental > Aquatic > Marine >...
AGCCGCTGGCCCGCCGCATCGACGATCTTCAACTCGCAGCCGAACACCCGGCGGCCCTGTCTGGCCTTCAGCGCGATGCGTTCCGCCCTGGGCATATCCGCCATCTCGGGGGGCAGGTTGCCGGTGGTGCCGACGGGGGACATCTCGGTCATGCCCCAGGCGTGCACCACGTTCACCCCCAGATCCTCGAATGTCTCGATCATCGAGGCCGGTGCGGCCGAGCCGCCGATCACCACCTCGCCGAAACCCGCCGGACTGCGCCCGCGTTTGGCGATCTCCGCCGCCAGGCCCAGCCAGACCGTCGGCACGCCCCAGGCGGCGAACACATTCTCGGCCTGCATCAGGTCGTAGATGCTGGCGCCATCCAGATGCGGGCCCGGCATGATCAGCGAAGCGCCGGTCAGCGGCGCGCTATGGGCCATGCCCCAGGCGTTGGCATGAAACAACGGCACCACCGGCAGCAGCCGGTGCCCCAGCGTCATCGAGTTCTGCATGGTCACCCCAACCATCAGCGCATGATAGACGATGGAGCGGTGCGAATAGAGCGCGCCCTTGGGATTGCCGGTGGTGCCCGAGGTGTAACACAGGCTGGCCGCCGTTTCCTCGGGGAATTCCGGCCAGTCAAAATCGGTATCCTCGGCGGCCAGCAGGTCCTCATAGCAGAGCGCATTCGGCAGCGAGGTTTCGGGCATATGCGCCGCATCGGTCAGGATCACATAGATCATGCCCTTGGGAAACTGTTCGACCAGTTTTTCGACCAGCGGCACGAAACTCAGGTCCAGGCACAGCACCTTGTCTTCGGCATGGTTGACGATATAGCTCATCTGCTCGGCCGACAGGCGCGGATTGATGGTGTGGCAAACCGCGCCGATACAGGGCACGGCGTAATACAGCTCGAAATGCCGGTAGCCGTTCCAGGCCAGCGTCGCCACCCGGTCGCCCGGCGCCACGCCAAGCCGTTGCAGCGCGCGCGCCAGCTGGCGGCAACGCGACCCGGTCTGCGCATAGGTCTGCCGGTGGATGCCGCCCTCGACCGTGGCAGACACGACCTCGGCGCCCGCATGTACCTCCTCTGCAAGCGTCAGGATATCCGCGATCAGCAGCGGGCGATGCATCATCAGTCCGTCCATGGGCGAAGCCCCTCCCTGGGTTTGTCGTTTGGCCTGGGTTTGTCGTTTGGCCTGGGTTTGTCTCTTGAACACGATGTTCCTCTGCAAGCCGCAGTCATTCAAGCAGGAATCGCGCCTGCACCGTGCGGTTGTTGACCCCAGCGGCGCGCCGCCGCTAGGCTGGGTGCACCGCCGCAGAAAGGATATCGGATGACGATCGAGGCCCTGCGCACCGGGGATGCGCGCTTTGCGGCGCTGCCCGATTGGCCCTGGGCGCCGCATTACGTCAGCGATCTGCCGGGGTATGCGGGCCTGCGGGTGCATTACCTTAACGAAGGCCCGCGCGAGGCTGCCCGCACATTCCTGTGCCTGCATGGAGAGCCGACCTGGGCCTATCTGTACCGCAAGATGATCCCGGTCTTTCTGGACTCGGGCGCGCGCGTCATAGCCCCCGACTGGCTGGGCTTTGGCCGGTCCGACAAGCCGGTCGATGACGCGGTCTATACCTTCGATTTCCACCGCGACATGATGATCGCCCTGATCGAACGGCTGGACCTGCGCAATGTCACGCTTGTGGTGCAGGACTGGGGCGGCATTCTGGGGCTGACCCTGCCGATGGACATGCCTGACCGCATCACCCGGCTTTTGGTGATGAATACGGCGCTGCCGACGGGCGCCTCGCCGGGGCAGGCCTTTGCCGACTGGCGCGCCTATGTGGCGGCCAATCCCGACATGGATTGCGGCCGCCTGATGGCGCGCGCCACGCCGGGCCTGACCAGCGCCGAGGCTGCGGCTTATGATGCCCCCTTCCCCGACATCCGCTACAAGGCGGGCGTGCGCCGGTTTCCGCAAATGGTGATGACCGAACCGGACATGGACGGAATCACCCATGCCAAACGCGCCCGCGCCTTCCTTTCCAACGACTGGCAGGGCGCCAGCTTCATGGCCATCGGCATGCAGGATCCGGTGCTGGGCGCGCCGGTGATGACCCAGCTGCGCAAAACGATCCGTGGCTGCCCCGAGCCGATGGAAATCACGCAGGGCGGACATTTCGTACAGGAAGCAGGCGCGCCCATCGCCGAGGCGGCGCTACGTCACTGGGGCGACATCCCGTAACGCGGAACGCCTCTTCATCTTTGGTCCTGAAATATTCCCGCCGGAGGCTCCGGCCCCTTCACGCCACGCTGACACATGCAACTTGCACGCGACATCCTCGGCCTCTGCGTCAGGCGTCCGGACCGACGCGCACCAGTTGCTTGCCGAAATTACCACCTTCCAGCAGCTTCAAAAATGCCGCGGGCGCGTTTTCCAGCCCGTCGGCCACGGTTTCGCGATAGGCGATGCGCCCGTCCGACACCATTGGCGCCACCTCGGCCAGAAACGGCGCCAGCCTGTCCATGTGGTCAAAGATGATGAACCCCTGCACCCGCAGCCGCTTCGTCAGAATCGCACGCCAGGCGGCGGGCAGGCGAATCGCATCGTCGATTCCCTTGCCGGAATACCAGGCGATCATGCCGCAGACCGCGATGCGCCCAAAGGTGTTCATCAGCGGCAGCACCGCTTCCAGCGTCTTGCCGCCGACATTCTCGTAATAACAATCGATGCCATGCGGCACCGCGGCCGCCATGTCATCTGCCAGCGTATCACTATGATGATCCAGGCAGATCTCATAGCCCAGCGTGTCCACCGCATAGGTGCATTTCGCAGCCCCGCCGGCAACGCCGATCACCCGCATGCCTTTCAGCCCTGCCAATTGCCCGACCAGGCTGCCCACCGCACCGGTGGCGGCAGAGACCACGATGGTTTCGCCAGGCTTGGCCGCCAGTATGTCATTCAGCCCGACCCAGGCGGTCTGCCCCGGCATCCCCAGCACACCAAGCGAGGTCGATACCGGCGCAATGGCCGGATCGACCTTGCGCAGCATGAAGCCATCCGAAATCGCGTGGCTGGCCCAGCCGACCGGGCCCATCACGATATCGCCCACGGCGAAATCGGCGTGGTTGGACACCATCACCTCAGCCACACCACCGCCCTGCATCTTTGCGCCCACCTCGACCGGCGGCGCATAGGATTTGGCCGCGTCCATGCGCCCGCGCATGTAGGGGTCCAGCGACATCCAGATCGTGCGCAACAGCATCTCGCCCGCTCCCGGCGCGGGCAGTTCGACGGTTTCCAGCCGGAAATTGTCCAGCCTCGGCGCGCCCCTGGGGCGTTCCGCCAGAACCACCTGTTGTATCTGCGTCATGACCCGGTCTCCTGTTCGATTTGCCGCGACATTACGGTGTTATCTGACCGACGAAAACCACGATCGGGTGTGCGCAGGCGAAATTGCGTCGCCAGCGGCATCCGCGACGCCGGCGAAAAGCGAAAACCCGGCAGCCCCACCGCTGCCCGAACAGGCCGGAAGGACGCCCATGGCGAAGCCGCTTTACGACGCTCTGTTTGGCCGCCACCTTGGCGCACAGACGCCGTTCCTGCATATGAGCGACGGCAGCACGATCAGCCACGACGCCTTTCTGCGCCTGACCGCACGATATGCCCATGCGATCACCGGCATCGGCCTGACCCCCGGCGACCGGCTGGCGGTGCAGATCGGCAAATCGCCCGAGGCGCTGGCGGTCTACGCCGCCTGTGTGCAGACCGGGGTGATCTTTCTGCCGCTGAACACCGCTTATACCGCCGCCGAGGTCGACTATTTCGTCGGCGATTCCGGTGCGCGCCTGCTGCTGGCGTCAGGCAAGGCGCTGGCGGCGCTGACACCGATGGCCGCTGCCCACGGTACGGTTCTGCACAGTCTGAACGCCGACGGCAGCGGCAGTTTCGCCGAGGCCGCGCGGGGTCTGCCCGAACGCTTCGACACAGTCGCGCGCGATGGCGACGATCTGGCGGCACTTTTGTATACCTCGGGCACCACCGGGCGCTCCAAGGGCGCGATGCTGACCCAGACCAACCTGCTGTCCAACGCGCAGGTGCTGACCGATTTCTGGCGGTTCACCGCCGACGATGTGCTGCTGCACGCACTCGGGCACGGAACTGGCGCAGGGGCAGATCGGCGTGCTGGAGGTTCGGGGGCCGAATATCTTCAAGGGCTACTGGCAGATGCCCGAAAAAACCGCCGAAGAGCTGCGCGCGGACGGCTTTTTCATCACCGGCGATCTGGGGCTGATCGACGAGACGGGTTACGTGCAGATCGTCGGGCGCGACAAGGATCTGATCATTTCGGGCGGCTATAACATCTATCCCAAAGAGGTCGAGATGGCGCTGGACGATCTGCCCGGCGTGCTGGAATGCGCCGTCGTCGGCGCGCCGCATCCCGATTTCGGCGAAAGCGTGGTGGGGATCCTGGTGGCGGAACCCGGGGCGCAGATCAACACCGGCGCCGTGATGGCGGCCCTGTCGGCCCTGCTGGCGCGGTTCAAGCAGCCCCGGCATCTGGCGGTGGTGGACGCCCTGCCCCGCAACACGATGGGCAAGGTGCAAAAAAACCTGCTGCGCGAGCGGTTCGTGGATGTGTTTCAGGCCAAGGCAGCGGGCTGACGCCGGTCGACCCCATGCAAGCGGCCGAATTCCAAAGCACCCGGGTTCAGTTCATCTTGATCGACGCGCGCGGGTAGGTCTCGGCCTCGATGGTACCATCGTCATAGGTCAGCTCGATCTTGACCTGCTGGACCGACCCCAGCGGGAATTCCGCATAAGGCAGCCGGTCGGCGCCGATCTCCGAAAATGTCTCGTCGCCCTCGCAAGGTTCTGTCGCCCAGACCCTGGGTTTGCCCTCGTTGATCACATAGCGGATCTGGGTCAGCCCGCAGCGAAACACCTCCAGATGCGTGAAATACAGCAGATCCTGACCGTTGAACTCGCGCACCGCGATCCAGTTGCCCCTGGTCATCTGCAGGATCGGCTTGACCTCGGCGGCGGTCGACATCTGGGCCGCCGCGGGCAGCGCGGTTCCGACCACCCAAATCAGCGCGTAGATCAGTCGCATCGCAGTCTCCTTTCAGATCCCTGAACTCGTCCCTTTTGGCGCGCGCATTTCCGGCCTATAGTCGCCAAAACAGGTCACGGGCAGTTCAAGTATGGCCAAAAAACAAGCGAAACGCCAAGCGTTCAATGTGATGATCGTCGGGCAGAACGGGCGGCTGGCCTATGAGGCGGTGCTGTTCGCGGCCAGCCTGCGCCATTCCGACCCCGATTTCGCCGGGCGCCTGATCGTCGCCGAACCGCAGCCGGGGCCGCTGTGGAAGAATGATCCGCGCATTGCCGATCCCGCCGTACGCGCCGCTCTGGCAGAGCTGGGCGCCGAGATCGTCCCGTTTCAGAACAGGCTGTTCGGCGAAAGCTACATGCCCGGCAACAAGATCGAGGGGCTGGCCGCGCTGCCCGAGAACGAGCCGTTCGTGTTCTTTGACACCGACACGCTGATCACCGGGCCGCTCAGTTCGGTGCCGTTCGATTTCGACCGTCCCTGTGCCTCGCTACGGCGCGAAGATACCTGGCCTGCGCCCGAGCTTTACGGCCCCGGCTATCATGATATCTGGGCCGCGCTGTATGACAAGTTCGGCCTCGATATGGCGCCGACCATCGATACGGCCCAGCCGCAGGACTACTGGAAACGCTATATGTATTTCAACGCGGGCTGGTTCTTTCACCGCTGCCCGCGCGAATTTGGCCAGCGGTTTGGGGAATATGCGGTGGCGGTGCGCGACGATGCGCCCGAGGAACTGATCGGGCAGGCGATCTATCCGTGGCTCGACCAGATCGTGCTGCCGCTGGTGATCCACAGCTTTGGCGGAGCCCGGCTGACGATTCCCGACGGGCTGCTGGATGGCGAAATCAGTTGCCATTATCGGGTATTTCCAATGCTTTACGCGCGCGAAACCGACCGGGTGGTGGATGTGCTGGAAACCGTCAGCGCGCCCAACCGGATCAAGAAGGTGCTGAAGGAATACGAGCCGATCAAGCGCATGGTGTTTCAGCGCAAGGGCCACAGGGTGCGCGCGATGTTCGACCGCGACCACCTGCCGCTGCGCGAACAGATGATCCGCAACAAGATCAAGCGCGAAAAGCTGTGGATGCGGTAGGATTCACCTTGCCTGTCTGATCTGCGGCGAAACGGCAGTCTTGAAAAACCCGCCGGCAGGCAAGACATTCGCAAGATCGAAGACTCCGGGGGCCATGACGCCATGCGAACGCTCTTTCTTCTTTTGATGCTGACCGTGGCGCATACCGCCAGTGCCCAAAGCCAGGTGCCGGACAGTCAGGTGGAAATCACACTCAGCTATGCGCCGGTTGTAACTGCGGCAGCGCCCTCGGTCGTCAACATCTATGCCAAGCGCGTGGTGGCAGCCGCCGCCTCGCCCTTTGCCAACGATCCGTTCTTTTCGCAGTTCTTTGGCAATACGCAGGCCCGGCCAAGGGTGCAGAATTCGCTGGGCTCGGGGGTGATCCTGTCGCCCGATGGCATCATCGTGTCGAATTATCATGTGGTCGGGCAGGCAACCGATATTCGCGTGGTGCTGGCGGACCGGCGCGAATACGACGCCGAAGTGATTTTGGGCGATGCCGAAACCGATCTGGCGGTGATCCGGCTGATCGATGCGCCGGACCTGCCGGCGCTGGACTTCGCCGACAGCGATGGCGTGCAGGTCGGCGACCTGGTGCTGGCCATCGGCAACCCGTTCGGGGTCGGGCAGACGGTCAGCAGCGGTATCGTGTCCGGGCTGGCGCGCAGCGGCAATGTGCAGGGCCGCGCCGGGTATTTCATCCAGACCGACGCGCCGATCAATCCGGGCAATTCGGGCGGCGCGCTGGTCGACATGGCCGGGCGGCTGGTTGGCATCAACACCGCGATCGTCACCCGCTCTGGCGGCTCGAACGGCATCGGTTTCGCGATCCCGGCCAATCTGGTGCGCCAGTATGTGCAGCAGGCGGCCGCTGGGAACGATACGCTCAGCAGACCCTGGGCCGGCGTCAGCGTGCAGACCGTCGACGGGCCATTGGCCGAGGCGCTGGGGCTTGAGATTCCGCAAGGCGTGCTGATCGGGGCCCTGCACCCGCTAAGCCCGTTTGCACAGGCCGGGCTGGAGGTCGGCGATGTCGTGACCGCGATTGCGGGGCTGCCCGTGGATGGCGGGGCGGAAATGCTGTTCCGGCTGCTGACCCTTGGTGTCGGCGCCAGCACCAGCGTCAGTTATCTGCGCGAGTCAGCGCCCTACGAAGCAAAGGTCACGCTGGGCGTTGCACCGGAACAGCCGCCGCGCGAGGCGGTTCGGATCAGCGCGCGCGGGGTCTTGGACGGGCTGTCGGCGGCAAATGTGAACCCCGCGGTGATCGAGGAATTCCGCCTGCCCTTTGGCAGCGAAGGCGTGGTGATCACCGGGGTCGAGGGAGCATCGGTGCGCACCCGGCTGCGGCCGGGCGATCTGCTGCGGCGGATGAATGGCGTGCCGATCAAAGGCACCGCCGATCTGCGGCGGCTGGCGCGCGAAAACGTCGCCGGCTGGGAGATCGAGCTTGAGCGCGGCAATCAGCGCGCCGTTGTGCGCATTCGCAACCGCTAGAGGCGCGTTGGAAATGCGCGGCGCGCCCGCAAGGGGGTGACAAGCCGCGCGCCATTGTCTGCCTCTGTTCTTTGTCCTAGTCTCGCGCGGATATTTTCAGACAGAGAGATCCGCAATGACCCAGGCCTCCACCTACGGCTTTGACACCCTGCAAATTCACGCAGGCGCCCGCCCCGATCCCGCCACCGGCGCCCGCCAGGTGCCGATCTACCAGACCACCGCCTATGTGTTCCGCGACGCCGATCACGCGGCGGCTTTGTTCAACCTGCAAGAGGTCGGCTACATCTATTCGCGCCTGACCAATCCCACGGTCGCCGCATTGCAGGAACGCATCGCCACACTGGAGGGCGGCGTTGGCGGCGTCTGCTGTTCTTCCGGGCACGCAGCCCAGATCATGGCGCTGTTTCCGCTGATGGCACCTGGGCGCAACGTGGTCGTCTCGACCCGCCTGTATGGCGGCACCGTCACCCAGTTCAGCCAGACCATCAAACGCTTTGGCTGGGGGGCGAAATTCGTCGATTTCGACGACCTGGACGCCGTGAAGGCCGCCATCGACGATGACACCCGCGCGGTGTTCTGCGAATCCATCGCCAACCCCGGCGGCTACATCACCGACCTGGACGCGATCGCCGCCGTCAGCGACGCCGCTGGCATCCCGCTGATCGTGGACAACACCTCGGCCACGCCCTACCTGTGCCGCCCGATCGAACATGGCGCCACGCTGGTGGTGCATTCCACCACCAAATACCTGACCGGCAACGGCACCGTCATGGGCGGCTGCGTGGTGGACAGCGGCCAGTTCGACTGGGCGGCATCCGGCAAGTTCCCCTCGATGTCCGAGCCCGAGCCCGCCTATCACGGCCTGATATTCGCCGAGACCTTCGGCCCGCTGGCCTTTACCTTTCATTCCATCGCCATCGGTCTGCGCGATCTGGGCATGACCATGAACCCGCAGGCGGCGCATTACACGCTGATGGGGATCGAGACGCTGTCCTTGCGCATGGACCGCCATGTCGAGAACGCGGTCAAGATCGCAACCTGGCTGGAAACCCATGACGCGGTCGAAAAGGTCACCTACGCCGGCCTGAAATCCTCGCCTTATTTCGGCCGGGTGGCCAGTATCTGCCCGCGCGGCGCCGGGGCGCTGTTCACAGTGGCGCTGAAGGGCGGCTATGACGCCTGCATCAGGATGGTCGATGCGCTGGAGCTGTTTTCCCATGTCGCCAACCTGGGCGACACCCGCAGCCTGATCATCCATTCGGCCTCGACCACGCACCGCCAGTTGACCGCCGAACAGCAGGTGGCGGCCGGGGCGGCGCCCAATGTGGTGCGCCTGTCAATCGGGATCGAGGATGCCGACGACCTGATCGCCGATCTGGATCAGGCGCTCAGCAAGGCCTGATCCCGGCCTGATCCCGGCCCGGCCCAGGCGGCCCCAAATGTTGCGGGCCGCCTGGACCGGCGTTGGTGCAGGCCGGGGACTTTACTGTCCGAAAACAGCCCTGCAGGATAGATCCGGAACCGAGGTTCCCGGCGGCGGCTTTCAGGGTCCCGTCCGCTCGCATTAAGTGAAAATTAGGCATTGGTCGCACATGTTCGGGAACGGAGACGTTCCATGCCCGATCAGGACGAAATCACAATCCGGCTGCCCATCGCATTTATCGATGCGCTTTCGCATGCCGGCAGCATCGAGGCGGTGGTGCGCGTCGGCACGCAATGGCTGCCGCACCTGATCAGCGCCGCGCGTTCCAGCATCGCCATTCTGGACGATGGAAAGCTGATCGATCACGCTATCCGAACCGATGGTGTTGCCGACCCCACTTTCGACACATCCCGCATCATGCCCGGCACCCCGCGCGGCGAGGTCATGCGCACCGGCCTGCCGATGGCGCTGGACGAAAAAGCCTTGGTCGCTGCGAATACCAGGGCGCTGAACATGCTTCATGCCTCGGGTATACGCTCGATGCTGATCGTGCCCCTGAAAAGCGGCGCGCGGGCGGTCGGTACCCTGTCGGTGGGCGCGCGGGCGCCGGACGGATTTCCCGAGGCGACGTGCCGCGAACTGATGGCGGTCGGGCAATGGATCGCCTCGCAGGCGCATCTGATGCAGCAACTGCGCGCCACCGCCCGGCTGGCGGAGACCGACGCGCTGACCGGGCTGGCGAACCGGACCCGGCTGATGCACGTGCTTGACGGGCCTGGCGCGCTGCACCTGCCCGCCGCCGATGGCAGCATGATCGGTGTCATGCATGTCGATCTCGACCATTTCAAATCCATCAATGACACGCAGGGCCATGCAGCCGGCGACGCGGTGCTGCGCCACGCGGCGCAGGTGATGCGCAACGTCACCGGGCCCAAGGATCTGGTTGCGCGCGTCGGCGGGGATGAGTTCGTCATCGCCGCGCGCACCGATTCCGAGGGTCAGCGACTGGCGCGGCTGGCCCGAGACCTTGCGCAGCGGATCAGCAAACCGATCAGCATCAACGGGGTGCAGGCGCGCGTCGGTGCCAGCATCGGTACCGCGATTGCCAACGATCTGGATCGCACCGCGGACCGGTTGATCGGCAATGCCGACATCGCGCTCTACGAGGTCAAGCGCAACGGCCGCGGCGGCGTTCTGGCGTTCTGCGAAGGCATGCGCGCCGCCTATGAATCCAGCCAGCGGCTGTTGGGTGAATTGCACGACGCGGTGGCCAAGCGCCTGTTCGAGCCCTATTTTCAGCCGCAGGTGTCGATGACAACCGGCCATCTGACCGGATTCGAAATGCTGGCGCGCTGGCCGCATCCGGTCCTGGGCGTACTGGCACCAGACGATTTTCTGGATCTGGCCGCCGAATCGCACCTTCTGGAACAGATCGACACCATGGTACGCGCCAAGGGGCTGACCGCGCTGCGCGCCCTGCGCAATGACGGCTGGGACGCGCCGAAAATGTCGTTCAACGCCTCGGTCAACACATTGCGCGATCCCGATCTGATCGATGATCTGCTGGGGGAAATCCGGGGCCAGGGCCTGTGCCCGTCCGATCTGGTGCTTGAGATCCGCGAAGCCCAGCTGATCGACAGCGCCGACGCCACGACCCGGCGCAACATCGGCAAGCTGATCGAAGCGGGGTTTCGCGTGGAACTGGACGAATTCGGCACCGGCTGTGCCTCTATGTCGAACCTGAAAACCCTGCCGATCAGCGGCATCAAGCTGGACCGCTCGGTCATATCGCCGCTGCCCGACACCTGCAGCGAAAGCATCCTGCGCGCGATGATCACTCTGGCCCGTGATCTGGATCTGACGGTGGTTGCCGGCGGCGTCGAAAACGCCAGCCAGTTCGCAACCCTGCGCCGGCTCGGCTGCGACGTCGCCCAGGGTTTCGGCATCTCGCACCCGCTGCCGCTGCCGGAACTGATCACCTTCATGGAAGGCTACGGCAGCGCCCCGGTGGCGCTGGCGCAATAGCTCGGACGCACCGACCGCTACGGGCCGATCGCGAACACCATCGTGACCGAGGCCGTCGTGCGCACCTCGCCCTGTGCGATCGGAACAGCGTCCTCCATCGCCTCCAGGCGCAACATCTGCACCGGAACCGGCGACGTCCCGGCCTCGTTCAGCAGCAACACCGGCCCCAGGGTCAGCCCGGCGGCGTCGGCATAAAGCCGGGCGCGCCGCTGTGCCTCTGCCACCGCATCGCGCCGCGCCCGATCCTGCAGCGGCGCCGGATCCTGCAACCCGAAACTCAGCCCCTGAAACAGGTTCGCGCCACGGCTCACGACCCGGTCCAGAATACCGCCCAGCGCATCGAGGTCGCGCACCCGCACGACCACCGTGTTGCTGGCCTGAAAGCCGGTGATCCTGGGCGGCGATCCGGTGGTGGAACTGCGATTGCTCCAGACCGGGCGCAGCGCCAGATCGCGGGTCTGAATGTCGCGCGCGGCCACGCCATCCGCCGCCAGCCCGTCCAGCACCGCGCCCGTCGCCGCCGAGGCCGCGTCCAGCGCCACCGCCGCGGTGGGCGCCTCGTGCACAACACCCAGCGTAATCGTCGCCATGTCCGGCACGCTGGCTATCCGACCCTCGCCCGTGACGGTCAGGCGCCCGGCCTCGAGTTCTGCCGCAGCCGCCGTCCCGCCCCAGATCATCGCAAATACCGCAATCAACACCCGCATGGCCCAGCCCCTTCGTCCGATGAACCGAAAGTTTTGCGCGACCCGGCGCCTACGGCAAGCGAAAAGGCCCGGCTTTTTCTTTCCCTCGGCGATTTCCTGCTATAGTCTCAATCCGCCGGGACGACGACTCCAATCGCCCCTAAAGTTTGTGATAGATCAATCGGATGAAGCCGAACTTTGCCCTTAATCTCAGCCACGAAGGCATCAGCCTTCTGCACCGGGCCAAGGCCGGCTGGCTGCGTGTCGGCGATGTTGCGCTGGACGACCCGGACCTGACCGAACAGTTGCAGGTGTTGCGGCGCACGGCGGCGGATCTGGAAAACCGCGGGCTGACGACCAAGCTGGTGATCCCGAATTCACAGATCCTATACACCGAAATCGAGGCGCCCGGCCCCGATACCGCCACCCGAATCGCGCAGATTCGCGACGGTCTTGTCGGGCTGACGCCCTATGACGTGAACGATCTGATCTTTGACTGGCACATGGTGGACAGCCGCGCACATCTGGCCGTGGTCGCGCGTGACACGTTGCGCGAGGCCGAGAGTTTCGCGACCGAATACCGGTTCAACCCGGTCTCCTTCGTCGCCGTTCCGGTCAACGGCGCGTTCGAAGGCGAGCCGTTTTTCGGCCCGACCCAGCACGCCGCCAGCCTGCTGGCGGATGGCGAGGCGGTCGAGCGCGACAGTCGGCAGATCGCCGTTCTCGGCTCCGCCAGCGCCGTGCTGGGCAGCCCGCCAAAGGCCAGAGCAAAGGCATCGCCCGCCACTGCAAAACCAGACCCAGAGCCGACGCAACCGGCAGCCGATGCCAACGCGGCCGCCGACCCGGCGCCGAAACCCGATCAAAAGGCGGCCGCGCGCCCGGCAGACGCCGGCGAAGCCGAAGCGCAAGCTGCCGCCAAGCCGGAACCGGCGCCTGGCGGCCAACCGGCTGGCGCGGCCACGCCCGTCGATCCGCCAGAGCTGGCCGTCACCTTCGCGTCGCGCCGCCGGGCTGGCGCCGCATCGCCGCCGCACACGCCTTCGCCACCCAGCGCGCCGTCGCCCGGCGAGACCCAGGCCCCCGAACTGCGGCCCGGCGCCGCCGACGCCGACATCCCGCCGGCGCCAAACGGGTTCCATCACGCCGAGCCCGCACCAAAACCGGCCGCGCGCGAATCCAGCGCCCCGCCGCCGCCCCGCCGCCTGACCAAGGCCGAGCGGCACCCATCCGACGACGCACCGGCGCCATCGGACCCGGTGCCCGACCGCACACCAATGCCGATGACCGCGCCGCATACCGCGGATGTGCTGGACCCCGCCGAAAAAGCGGCCGAGCGGCGGCGCCGCGCGCGGCAAAAGGCAAAAGCCGCAAAAACGGCGCTGGTCGGCACGCTTGGCAAGATCGGCCGTGGCACGACACAGGGGGCAACTCAGGGCGCGCGCCAGCTCGGCCAACGCCCGGAAACCGTCGCCTCCTCGGACACCGAAGCCGCGGCGATGACCGTATTCGGGGCGCGCGGCCACGGCCCGCAGCGCGGTAAGCCGAAATATCTGGGGCTGGCCCTGACACTGCTGCTGTTGCTGGCATTGGCGGTCCTGGCGCTGTGGTCGACCTATTTCATGAGCGACGTGACCTCCGGCTGGTTCGGCACCGTCCAGGATGAACCGGAAATCGCCGCTCCGTCGGGGCTGACCCAACCTGCCGATCCGATAACCGCTCCGCCGCCGATCACGAACGACATCGAGCCGGCCCTGGCCCCGGACACACCGGCGCCGCAGCCCGCGGATGACACAAGCGTCCTCGCAGACACGGTCGCCCAGCCCGATCCGCAGATACCAGAGGCGCCGCAATCGCCGATCGACGCGGCCGTCGAAACCGCTTTGGGCCTGACCCCGGCCGAGCCCGAGACGCCGACCCCCGGCGGTCCGGTGGATGGAACGACCGAGCTGGCGCTGCTGGGCGACCCGGCAGCCCCCGAAATAGCCGCGCCCGAACCGGCGGCCCCCGACCCAGAGGTCGCGGTTCTGGCGCCGCAGCCCCCCCCGACCCGGGCCGAAGCCGAGGCGCGGTATGCCGCGACCGGAATCTGGCAGCTTGATCCCGAGCCGCTGGGCGATAGCCCGGGTGGCGGCGACCGGGTGGACGATGTCTATGTCGCCTCGATCGACCCGGTGATCAGCGCGCAGGATGCAATCGCCCTGCCCGACGCCGCCGGGCTGGCCACCGATCTGCGCCCGCCGGTTCTGAACCCGCCCGCACCCCTGGGTACGGTGTTTGAATTCGATGAGCGCGGTCTGGTGCCGGCCACGCCCGAAGGGGTCGTCACGCCCGATGGGGTGCAGGTGTTTTCCGGCAGGCCAAGCGTGGCGCCCGGCCCGCGCCCCGCCAATCTTGTGGTGCCCCAGGACGAAACCCGTAACCTGATTAACGACCGCCTGCGCGAGTTGCGGCCCAGCGCACGGCCCGGCGGGCTGGCGGAAGCCAACGAGCGCGCACGCCTTGGCGGATTTTCCAGCACCGAGCTGGCGGCGCTGCGGCCGTCGGTGCGACCGCTGTCGCTGCAGGAACAGCGCGCCGGAATTCTGACACGACCGGAAACAGAGCAGGGCGAAGGAGCGACCGGCGAGGCTGATTTCGAGAATGACCACGCGACCGAATTGGCAGTTGCCGCGTCACGCGCGCCCTCGGGGCGGCCCGGCAATTTCTCTAGCGTGATACAAAAGGCGCTGGAAGAAGCCGCAACCAGCCAGCCCGAAACCGGGCAAAACACCGAAGTCGCGGCTGTTGCGGCCCCGCGCGTGCCATCGATCCCGACCCGCGCCTCGGTGGCCAAAGAAGCAACGGTGCAAAACGCGATCAACCTGAAAAAGGTCAACCTGATCGGCATTTACGGCTCGCCATCCGACCGGCGCGCCCTGGTGCGGCTGTCATCGGGCAAATATGTGAAGGTCGAAGTCGGAGACCGCGTGGACGGCGGGCGGGTGGCGGCGATCGGCGATGGCGAACTGCGCTATATCAAACGCGGGCGCAACATCACCCTGAAAATGCCCAAAGGCTAGGCCGCGGCCGCGCCGGAAGCGGCGAACCGAAACTTTTTTCACAACCTTCCAGTTCTGGAATACTTGCGCCACGCGAGCGAACCGTTAGGTGACTGACATGACAGTCGAAAGTGAAAAAAATGGATTGGGATCGAACAACGGAAACCGGCGGCGCGCTGCGGGACGGTGTCACGAACAGCGTTGAACAGCGCGCTGCCGACGCGGCTCGCACGGCGACATTCAGCGCCGGCGCAAAAATACTGATTATTGGCGGCTACGGCCAGGTTGGGCGCGCGATCGCCGAACGTCTGGCACCGTTATTTCCCGATCGCGTGGCCGTTGCCGGGCGCAACGGCGCCAAGGCGCGAACCGCTGCCGCCGAGATCGGGCATGGTACGACGGGACGCGCTGTGGATATCCTCGGTGCGGGCCAGGATCAGGATCTGCACGGCGTGGCGCTGGTCCTGGTGTGCATCGATCAGACCGACACCCGTTTCGTCAGGCGCTGCCTTGAACGCGGGATCCGTTACCTTGATATCAGCGCGGATTATGCGTTCCTGTCGCAGGTCGAATCCTTGGACGGCGTTGCCCGGAAATCCGGTGCGACGGCGCTGCTCAGCGTCGGCCTGGCGCCGGGGCTGACCAACCTGCTGGCCGCGCGCGCGAAACGGCAGATGGCGCGCGTCGACCGGGTCGACATCCTGCTTGAATTCGGTCTTGGCGACCGCCACGGCCAGGCCGCCGTCGAGTGGCTGTTCGACAATCTCGACGCCGAATACCAGGTGCGCGAAGACGGGCGGATGAAACCCGTGCGCAGTTTCGGCGAGCGTCTTGAAATCGGGCATCCGGGCGATGCCAAAGGCCGGACCGCCTACCGTTTCAATTTTTCCGACCAGCATGTGATCTGGCGCACGCTCGACGTGCCTTCGGTGTCGACCTGGGTGCGGTTCGAAAGCCGGGCCGTGACCTGGGCCTTCGCGCGATCCGCCAGGGCGGGGCTGGGCCGCCTGTTGCGGCGCGCGCCCTGGCGCGGGATTGCGGTATGGCTGTTTCGCAAGGTCCGCATCGGAACCAATATGTGCGGGGTGACGGTGCGCATGACCGGGCAGACCACCGATGGCCACGAGTCGATCACCGTCGGCGTCATGGGGCGCGACGAGTCGCTGATGACCGCAATCATCGGAACCGAGATTGTCCGCCAGGCATTTGGCACCGACCTGCCGGGCGGGGTTCTTCACAGCGAACAGGCCGTCGACCTCGATCCGGTCCTCAAAGCGCTGCAATCCGAAATTCCGGACATCGCCATGTCCCTCTGACACCCGGAATGTCAGCAAAAAAGGTCGGGCCGCCCTCCCTGGACCGCGGCCCGACCTTTGGGCGGCTTATTCCGCCGCCGTTCCCAATTCGCCGCTTTCGATCTGCTCGCGTTCGATCGATTCAAACAGCGCCTTGAAGTTCCCCTCGCCAAATCCATC
>Ga0316207_10002998_pt1 | contig 16316 bp, 11 predicted proteins | sample 6weekpyrite_MG_FD_204943 | JGI IMG/M metagenome (GOLD analysis project Ga0316207, IMG submission 204943) | Microbial mat bacterial communities from mineral coupon in-situ incubated in ocean water Damariscotta River, Maine, United States -... | ecosystem: Environmental > Aquatic > Marine >...
CCTGGTAAATTTATAAACTGGGACAGAGCATAATGGCACTTACATAAGCCTAAGCTGAAAACAGATAAACCTGCATAACTAGCTGAAATTTATTATGTTTTTATATGTTTTAAAAAGAAAGCGCAAATAAACGCAATGTTTTTATTGTACGCCTGCGTCGTTCAATACATCTTACTATTTAGCTTAATTTACATGACTTAACTTAACTTAACTGCAATAAGCTTAATAGATACTAACCTGTAAACGCTTTTATTTGCGTGCATTTATTACGCGCTTTCCTGCGCTTCACCCCTTCGGGGCCATACTTTGTATGTTCAAAATGCTCCAGGCATTTTAGTGTGGTTTCTTTTATTTTTATTGGGCTTAAGTAAGTGCCATTCGGGACAGAGCACAATAGAATAAATGTGGTCTGGCCCTGGTTTGTTCTTGCATATCTTCAACGCTTCTCAGGTGGCTTCCTGGGGAGTTTTTCAAGTCATATTTCATATTTCTAACTTCTCCTGATTTATATGAGCGATGTATCACACATTTGTGTAAACAGGGCTTATTATGCTTGAGTTGTATTTATACGGGAATATAATCCCAATCTGAAAAGTCTCATACCTAAACCATGCAACGAGAATGAATTGATCCTGAAAGTCAGGATCTGGAGTTTTAGTACTTATGCCAAAGGCCAGCCAGTCTGCGCGACAGCGCCTTATTGTATTTAGGCTGACATTATCACTATTGATATTGATACCCATCAGCTTAATGGGCTACAAGCTATTTGTGCTGGATTACCCTCTCAAAGGTCTGATGCCAGTGGTGAGTTACCAGGTCGAGCTTGCCATGCAGGTGGAAGGCTATGGCGATAGTATTACCACTCGCAGCTACTTGCCTCGCTCAGATAATCGACAGCGTATTATTGAAGAGGTGAATGCCTCTGGTCAGTTTGTAATGGAGCAGCAATCGCAGGGCCTGAACCGGCTAATAAGCTGGAAGGCAGACGCTGTGGAGGGTTTACAGGACATACGTTATATATTCCAGGTACAGACCAGGCAGCTGCGCTACCAGATACCGACGAATATGCTTATCCCTTCAAGTTACCCTGCAGAACTTCAGGCCTATCTAAAAGAAGCGGAGGGAATACAGGTAAACGATCCGTTAATTCGTGCTGAATTACAGAGCATATTGCCACAGGGTGAACTTTACATTGCAGATGCACTGCATAGAATTCATCGTCATCTTCAGGATAATTTTGAAAACCGAAATTTTTCTGGTTTTACCGATGCACTTACTGCGCTTAAATTAAGGGAAGCCAGTTGTAATGGTAAGGGCCGATTATTTGTTGCCATGGCGCGTCAGCTTAATATTCCAGCGCGCCTGGTGGGTGGGCTGATAATGGAGTCCGGCAGCAAACGCACCAGTCACCAATGGGTGGAAGTGTATATCAATGGTTTCTGGGTTCCTTTTGATACGTTAAATGATCATTTCGCTGAAATTCCAGCAAACTACCTGACCCTGTATTATGGCGATGAGTCTCTGTTTAAACACAGTAAGAATATTAATTTCCAGTACGCCTTTACCACCAGTAAAAAAATGGTACCACGCTATGATGCACAGGAGGCCTTAGGCGATTCGGTACTAAATATTCTTAACCTGTATGCCACATTCGAGCGTGTTGGGATATCCCAGGAGCTTCTAAAAGTATTATTAATGATTCCAATCGGTGCATTAGTCACTGTGGTGTTTCGAAATGTTATTGGACTTGAAACCTTCGGCACATTTCTACCGGCCTTAATTGCAGCAGCCTCAAGGGAAACAGGGCTTTACTGGGGGTTAATCGGCTTTGTACTGATCATTCTGATTACTTCGGTTATTCGCAAAGGCCTTGACTGGTTGCAACTATTACACTCCCCAAAAATGGCAGTCATACTGGCAGTGGTGGTACTTGTCATGATGGCCATGACCGTTACCGGCGTTAACCTTGGCTTGTTTGAATTAGCGCAAATGACGCTCTTTCCTATTGCCATTTTAGCGATTACCGCAGAGCGCTTTGCCATTATGACAGAAGAGCAGGGCTATCTTAAATCTTTCAGAATTATGTTTATGACTGCAATTGTTATCGCCGCCGCCTATGCGGTTATGTCATCACTATTTTTACAGTCCATGTTTCTGGCATTTCCCGAGTTATTACTGATTGTGATGGCGCTTAATATCTGGTTAGGAAAATGGGTGGGTATGCGTTTAATGGAATTCTATCGGTTCCGAAAACTGATTTTTGTTGGGCAGTCTTAATGAACTGGGTTAAATCTTTGCGTCAAATTCAACAACGGGCCAGTTCAGTGCTATCGATTAATAATCGAAACCTGGGATATGTTTACCCTAATAACCAGCGCAGTGATTTTCCGATTGCGAATGATAAACTGCTGTGTAAACAGGTGTTAACAGGCGTGGGTGTCAGCGTACCTGAAACGCATTTTAGTTATGGTTCATTTTATGAATTAAATAACCTGCATAATGATTTAGCCAGCCTGGATGACTTTGTGATTAAACCCGCCAATGGCAGTGGGGGAAATGGAATTATTGTTATCAGTTCGAGAACAGAACAGGGATGGAAGTCAGCGGGTGGTCATGAGTATTCTATAGAAGAAATTAAAAAGCATCTGTCAGATATTATTTTTGGTGTGTTTTCACATGACATGATGGACCAGGCAATCGTAGAACAACGCATTATTCAGCATCAAAACATTAATACAATTTGTGACCTGGGCCTGTCGGATGTGCGCATTATTCTGTATAAAGACCAGCCGGTTATGGCAATGTCTCGTATTCCCACCAGCGAGTCGGATGGTAAAGCCAATTTACATCAGGGGGCGATTGGCCTGGGGATTGATATTGAAAGCGGCATCACCACCCATGCTATCAAACAGGGAGAGCCAATCAGTGTTCACCCGGACACACAAAAAACCTTAACTGGAATAAGCATTCCTTTCTGGTCACAGGTATTGCAGATGTCAATCAGGGCTGCCAGTGCAGTTCCTTTGAAATACCTGGGCGTGGATATCGCTATTGGCCAGGAACAACCCGTAATGATTGAAATTAATGCCAGGCCAGGTATTGAAATCCAGAATGCAAACGATATGGCGATGCGTCATCTTTTGATGGGCAAGGATATGCCCAGTGTTAATTCTTCTATTGCTGCAGTGGAGAGAAAAGAGGGTCAAGATAAAAGAGGGGCAGCTCAATGACGCGTCTGTTTAAAGAAAGTTTTATTCCTGTACTGATGGTGGTGGGTGGTATTTTTTTGCTGGTAGTTTACTCACATTATGTGGCTGATCTGGATGCGGATGAAGTCACCATCATTGAAATCCCTGCCGTTAGTTTGCAACAACTGGAAAGCGAATCGTTATTAGCGGATGATGAAACATTTATACAGGTAGAAAAACAGCGCCAGGATGACCCGCATTATCGTCAGGCATACCAGCTGATAAAAGATAAACAATGGCAGCAGGCAAAAACCGTATATCTTGAGTTAATAAAACAGTATGGTACTTCACAGGCGTATACAGACCTTGGATATATTTATTATAAGAGTGGTGAATATAGTGAGGCGTTAAATGCTTTTACACAGGCACTGGAGTCTAGCCCGGTGTTTATTGCAGCCTATTTCTATCGTGCCAAGACACTGCGTAAGCTGGAAAAATATGAGTCTTCTGTCAAAGATTACCAGACCTATATTCAACATTTTCCAAGTCACTTCTTTGCGCATTTTAATCTTGGCTTATTGCGTCTTAAACAAGATGATTATACCCAGGCGGTGGCGTCATTTAATCAGGCCTCACAGCTAGCCCCAGGGCGTAAAAAATCTAAAGCTTTATTGTTTCTTGGAAGAGCCTACCAGAAAATGGGCAAGGAATATTTTGCCCAGGCTCAACAGGCTTACCAGACTTCTATTCGTGTATTTCCCGGTAATATAAAACCCAGAATGGCAATGGCCAGTCTGCTGCCGCAAACAGAACAGGGGTACAGTGAGGCGCTTGAAATATACCAGCAGGTTATACAGTTAAAACCCAATCATGCGCCGGCGCATTTTTCTATGGCAGTGATTTATGGCGAGCAGGGGAAAACCCTGGATGCGCTTCGTGCTTATACTCGGGCCATAGAGTTTAACCCTTCGCATTCCGCAGCGCGTTATAATCTGGGGCTTATTTTTTTGCAGCAGAATAAATGGCAGCTGGCCGCAGACCAGTTTCATGCGGTAATTAAAACAAACTCTCAACATGCTAAAGCCCATTTTAATCTTGGGCGATCAAACTATCGCCTGAAGCATTATGACCAGGCATTGCTTAATTACCAGGCTGCCCTGGATTTGAAGCAGGGAGACTACCCGGAAGTGGTGGTTAACCAGGGTTTGATTTATAGCGCAAAGAAAGAGTATTCAACTGCCATTTCGCTCTACAGAAAGGCACTCGCTAAGAACCCAGTATCGGCCAAATTACATTACAACCTGGGTGTGGCCTATTCAAAATTAAAACAATATAAGCCTGCTTTGAATGCGTTCCAAGAGGCGATTAAATATCGTCCTGGCTATGCACAGGCCTGGTATAACATTGGTCTGATTTATGGGCGTAAAGACAGTCATCAGCAGGCGATAAAAGCCTATCTCAACGCAGTTAATATCAAACCAGATTACCGATCAGCACAGCTTAATCTTGCGGTAAGTTATAGCCGCTCTGGTGAGTATCTTAAATCTGAAAACGTATACCGCCAGGTGCTTGAAACCAGCCCGCGTTACGCATCGGCATGGATTAACCTGGGACTGGTTTTGATGGAGCAAAAAAAATACGCAAAAGCAGAGGATGTATTAATGCAGGCTGCGCAACTGGATGCTGAGAATATCAGGGTGATGGGTTTGCTTGCCAAGGCTTTGAGTCGGCAACAAAAATTTGTTGCGGCAAGTCAATATTATCGTATTGCACTGGATATGAATCCAGATAGTAAAAAATATCGGCTCGGATATGTCAGGGTACTAAAGCAGCAGGGAGAATACTCACAGGCCATGCTTGAAGCACAGAAAGCATTGAAGTTATACCCCAGAAGCAAAAAGCTAAAAAGGGAACTCAGAGAAATTAAATTAAGTGTTAATAAAATTACAGGAAGTCTTTAATGAAGTTGAAGAGAAAGTTTTTATCCATATCGTGCATAAGCATATTGGCTGCCCCTGCCCTGGCACAGGAAGTCGAGTGGTCTGTAGAGTCGGGTGTTGGTTACGAAACCAATGTGTATCATGCACCGGATCATGATTATATTGATACTGCTCTACCATCATTGCGCCCAGCTGGTGTAGCTGTTTCTCCACAGGAAGTGGATAGTGTATTTATTCCCATTGAAGCGGATGTAAGTATTCGTAATAAAGTGAATAAAAATGCGGATTTTGTTGGTGAGTTGAAATTTGATACAGATGTGATGCTCGACTCTGAAGCAGAAGATGCAACTCGCACCAATGTAAATCTGGATCTGGGTGTCGATTACCAGATAACTAAAATGATGCGTAATAAAAAAACGGGCAAGCGCACTCCCAGAAAACGTGGCGAAGCGTATCTCGGTATGTTTATTAGTACCCACGATCAGGTATATGTCGACCGTGATACCGGCTTGCCCAAGGCAACCACAACCGGCGGTGTCGATATTTCCAATAAATATAGCTATCAGAGTTTTGGAATACAGGGTGAATATGCGCGTATGTTTGGTAAAAATGAATATTCAGTGTCCTATGTGTTAGAAGATTTAAATTATGAAACACCACAGACCGGTGCTGAATATGATCATGTTTTCAATAAGCTTGAGCTGGGAATAAAACGTGAGTTTACTAAGACGACTGACCTTGAAGTGAACTACAGCTATTCAATGCGAGATTACAGTGATCGATATGCGCGGGATTTATCGGGTACTTATTCTTCTGTTAATAACGACTTGCTAAAATATGTTTATAGTGAGATTGGCCTGGATTTAGGGCATCGATTTAGTAAAAAACTCAAAACACACTTTGAAATTACTAATACTGTAAGAAGTGATGAGTTTGTCGGTTATAACGATTATACAAAACTGGCATTAGCATTACGTGCTCGTTATAAATATTCTAAACAGACCACGCTAAGAGGCAAAATTAAATCATATGATATTGACTATGATAATGCACTAAATTTTGAAAATCCTGTAGAAGGTGAGAAAGAAAGCTCAGGACTGGATCTGTCATTTAAGGCGGTGCATAAATGGCATAAAAATAAAAGTTATTATCTTGAGCTTAAGCACACAGATCGTGTCTCCACAGATGACAGGTACGACTATACCAATGACTTGATTGTGCTGGGTGCAAAGTGGCAATACTAAGCCGCTTTATTTACAGCCTCGCATGACCTGGCAGGTCTCTTAATTAGTTTTAACCGGGTCTTACAGAAAATGTTTTTGTATCGACTATAAAGCGGTTAACAGACGTGCCATATTTGAGCTGAATTTTACTCATAAGGACATGGATGCAGCTCCAGGTATTCCATTGATAAAACCTCCTCATCTTTGCTCTCGGTGCGGCGGTTGTTTTTGCGCAGTGTGGCTTCAACTCTTGCAGCATTAATAAAACTGACGTCGAGAATCTCAGGGTATAGTTGATGTAGTTCATCAACCACCATGGCGCGTCCCCTGGATTTTTCTTCAAATATCATACGCTGGCTCTCGCTGAGCGTATCAAGCAAAAGTAGCCAGGGCGATTGCCATTGAATAAATTCATTGATGAGATTGATATGCAGGTTGTCATGCAGGCTGTCGTTAATCATAAACGGGTTAAAGGCAAATTCATCAAGTTCTCTGCCGATGAGTCTCTCCGAGATGTTATGCCCCTGCATGCCTATGCCGTGGTTATCAATGGTGCGCTTAAACCATTGCGCCTGGGGAGGGGTATCAGACAGGTGATTAATGTAGTGGGTAAGATACTGGCCAGCGCTCAGGTCGCTATTGCAATAACCTTTAATACTTTCATAGGCATGCGACTTGAATGTTCTGCAACATACCTGCCCAGCTCGCCAGTCAAGAAACGGTTGCTCATCCATATCTGATTCACGTAATGAGCTATCAATAAGGGTTAGCGGTTGCGAGTTCTTATCAAGTAACCAGAGTTCATAGTTATCCAGAAAAGGAAAGGGGACCTGCTGGTGATGTTGTAATAAGAACTGGTAAACCCTCGCCCCCTGTTTTTCCATACGCTTAAAGTCTTCTGAGGGGTAGATTGCACCCCGCTTTAAACCCTGCGTTGCTGACCAGCTGCCATAGCGTATATCCGAGGTTTGTATACGATGACCTGAGGACAGGTCTTTAACCAGGTCCCGGTTGCTAACATAAATGTCCCAGTGCAAGCCATCCAGGCTCACAGCTTCTGCTCCTTTATATTCAATAATATTCATTGAACCTCGAAAAGGGTTTAATAATCTTTGCGAGTATTTTATGAATTCCATAACGGTATATCCTTGAGTTTGCTATTTATCCGCCCGCTTAAATACCCTGTGCTGGCACTGATGGCATTCGGGAATGGTGTCTGTGGTGCTAAACTGAATTTTATGCTCACAATTAATGCACACTAAGGTGCCAGGTCCGGTGATTTCGCCGCTGAGGTATTCGGATTCAGTGATATCAAAGCCGGGTTGTGATAATTGTTCCAGCTCAAGGCGGGTTTTATCGGCAACAGATAAAAATAGCTCTAGTACCTTTTGTTCGATAAGTTCTATATCCAGCATTAGCCATTCGCTAAATTCATGACTGGTTTCCATCAGGTATTCAGCTGCATCATTGATGTCGCGCTTAATATAATTGCCGATTTCTTCAGCCTCTTCCAGAGTGATCTCCCCGAGGTGAATAGCCTGTTTTCTAGCCTGTTCTATTGCTTTTTGAAGGGTGGGTACAGTATCCGACTCGGCCTTTTCAATAATGTCTTTAACCCTTGCCATCATCTGGTTATATGCGTCTACCAGAGAGGACTCATCTTGCTTGTCATGTGACGACATAGACCTACCTCAATCTCATAATTTAAAAACCCGAGTTTCCTATCTCTTTGGTCTGATGTATCCTTCCTATCCTTTGTTATAGTCCATATTCACAACAAGGTTGTGAAGTCCACTCCATTAGAAGTCAGGTAGATGCAAGAAAATTACGATCCACAGCAAATAGAACAGCAAGTTCAGGAATTTTGGCATAAAAATCAGGTGTTTAAAGCGACTGAAGACACCAGTAAAGATAAGTTTTATTGCCTGTCCATGTTTCCCTACCCCAGTGGGCGTCTGCATATGGGGCATGTGCGTAACTATTCTATCGGCGATGTGATTAGCCGATATCAGCGAATGCAGGGTAAAAATGTACTGCAACCCATGGGTTGGGATGCATTTGGTCTGCCCGCGGAAAACGCAGCGCATAAAAACAAGTCTCATCCTGCGAAGTGGACCTATTCCAATATCGACTATATGCGTGGGCAGTTAAAGCGCCTGGGTTTTGGCTATGACTGGGACCGTGAGCTGGCGACCTGTACGCCGGAATATTATCGCTGGGAACAATGGTTATTCACCAAACTCTACGAAAAAGGCCTGGTTTACAAAAAAAATGCTGTGGTGAACTGGGACCCGGTCGACCAGACCGTGCTGGCAAATGAGCAGGTGGTTGATGGCCGAGGCTGGCGCTCCGGTGCGTTGGTAGAGCGTAAAGAGATTCCACAGTGGTTTATGAAAATCACTGATTATGCAGAAGAACTGTTAAATGATATTGATAAGCTGGAAGGCTGGCCAGAAAAAGTGCGCACGATGCAGCGCAACTGGATTGGGCGTTCTGAAGGCGTGGAGCTGCAATTTGCTGTTGCGGATGAAGAGCCATTAACCGTGTATACCACGCGCCCTGATACCCTGATGGGCGTAACCTATGTGGCGGTAGCGGCTGAGCACCCACTGTCATTAAAAGCGGCGGCATCTAAGCCAGAGCTACAGGCATTTATTGAAGAATGTAAAACCACCAGGGTGGCTGAAGCGGATATGGCGACCATGGAGAAAAAAGGTGTGGATACTGGCCTGAAAGCGATTCACCCGATTACAGGTGAGTCGGTGCCTGTGTTTGCCGCTAACTTTGTACTGGCGGACTATGGCTCCGGTGCGGTGATGTCGGTACCAGCCCATGATCAACGCGATTTTGAATTTGCACAGCAATATGGCCTGCCAATAAAACAGGTTATTTTCCCAGTAAATGATGAGCCCTGTGATATTGAGAAAGCCGCTTTTACAGAAAAAGGTATATTAAAAAACTCAGCACCCTTTGACGGTAAAACATCAGCAGAGGCTTTTGAGGCAATCGCTGAGCATCTCAACTCAGAGGGCAAGGGTGAAAAGCAGGTTAACTTCCGTTTAAGGGACTGGGGTGTGTCCCGACAGCGATTCTGGGGAACCCCCATACCGATTATTAACTGTGAATCCTGCGGTTCGGTTGCGGTGCCTGAAGATCAGTTGCCCGTGGTGCTGCCAGAAGATGCGGCCTTTGGTGATGATGTGGGTTCGCCCATTAAAAAGATGCCTGAGTTTTATGAAACCACCTGTCCGAGCTGTGGTGGCAAGGCGGAGCGTGAAACCGATACTTTTGATACCTTCTTTGAGTCATCATGGTACTACGCACGTTTTACCAGCCCAGGTGCAGATAGCATGCTGGATGAAAGAGCCAATTACTGGCTTCCTGTTGACCAGTATGTAGGAGGGATTGAACACGCCGTATTGCATTTACTCTATGCGCGCTTTTTCCATAAATTGATGCGAGACGTGGGTCTGATTAATGTCTCAGATGAGCCGTTTTCTCACCTGTTGACCCAGGGAATGGTTGTCGCTGAAACATACTATAAAGAAAATGATGGTACAAAAGATTATTTTTCACCTACAGAGCTCAATATAGAAAAAGACGAAAAAGGAAAAATTATTCGTGCCACGTTAATTGAGGATGGCAGTTCGGTGGAAATTGGTGGCATACAGAAAATGTCCAAGTCAAAGAATAATGGTGTCGATCCCCAGAGTCTCATTGATGAGTATGGCGCGGATACCGTACGCCTGTTTACGATGTTTGCGGCGCCCCCGGAGCAATCACTGGAATGGTCTGACTCAGGTGTCGATGGGGCATCTCGTTTCCTCAAGCGTTTATATCGACTGATTCATACCCATGTTGATGGCGGTAATGCGGGAGACCTGGACAAGTCGGGCTTAAGTGATGATCAGAAAGCGTTACGCTTAAAGCTTCATCAAACAATAAAAAAGGTGGGTGATGATATAGGTCGACGCTATACGTTTAATACGGCTATTGCGGCGGTTATGGAACTTACCAATGATATAAGTAAATTCAGGGATGATTCAGCCAATGGCCGAGCGGTGATGCAGGAAGCGCTGGAAGCGATGGTGCTTATGTTGTCACCGATAGTGCCTCATTTTAGTCATGCGATGTGGGAGTCTCTTGGGCACCAGAGCGCGGTGATTGATGAAAGCTGGCCGCTGGCTGATGAGTCAGCCCTGGTTCAGGATAGTATTGAATTAATGGTGCAGGTGAATGGAAAGCTGCGCAGCAAAATTAAAGTTGCAGCGGATGCCGATAAAGAAACCATTGAGGCCCTGGCTCAGCAGGATAGTAGTGTACAGGCGCACACTGAAGGAAAAACAGTGCGAAAAATTATTGTTGTGCCTGGCCGCCTGGTGAATATAGTTGCGAATTAATATTTTTTTAATGTATAAGTCATGGGTTTAAATTTGTTAAATTATTTTTTGTTTAATCATTTAATTAAGCCTGCGGCTTGTAAGTTCGCACAGAATTTAAAGTGACCTAAGCTTTATGCATAATTTCAAACACTCAGTATTTCCTTTATTGTCTAAACTGCTGACAGGGCTTTTATTGTCAGCACTGTTGACAGCTTGTGGATTTCAATTGCGCGGTGCTTATCAGTTGCCACAGGAAATGAGCTCGACTTATGTCGAAGCGCCGGACGAAAACTCCGACCTGGTGCGCGCACTTAAGCGAAGTTTAAAGGCAAGTGGTGTTAATTTATTCGCACAGGCCAGCGAGGAAGCCGCTGTATTAAAAGTCGGTAATGCACAGAAAAGTAAACGTATAGTATCTGTCGATTCCCGCGGTAAAGCCCGCGAGTACACATTAACTTATGCTGTTGTCTTTAGTGTCAGCTTTGAGAAAACTGATTTTGAAATGAGTGAACAAACTATTAGTATTAGTCGTGATTTTTTATTTGACACTGAGGATGTGCTTGGGAATAGTCGTGAGGAAGCCCAGTTATATACCGAAATGCAACAGGATGCAGTACGCCTGATACTACTCAGGCTACAGAGCAAAACACAAAAATGAAGGTACGCCCAGATCAGTTAGAACGTCACTTGCAGAAAGAGCTTGCGGATATTTATTTTGTCAGTGGTGATGAGCCTCTACAGGTTCTTGAGGCGGCAGATCTCATTCGCCAGGCAGCGCGTAAACGAGATTATACAGAACGGGAAGTCATGGATGTGGATGCACAGTTTGACTGGAACTTATTACTCGACGCGGGTAATAGCATGTCACTCTTTGCCGAAAAAAGAATACTGGAGTTGCGCCTGCCCAGTGGTAAACCAGGAAAAGCTGGCTCGCAGGTGCTGCAGGAATATGCGCAACGCCCAGCTGAAGATACCGTATTAATTATTAGCAGCGGCAAACTCGATTCAAGCGCAAAGAATACCAAGTGGTTTAAAACCCTCGATAAGCAGGGCGTGGTTGTTCAGTGCTGGCCTATCAATACTGAGCAATTGCCGGGCTGGATAAACCAGCGCTTACAGTCAAAAGGTCTGGTTGCTGATCGAGAAGCAATACAACTGCTAACAGACCGGGTAGAGGGTAACCTGTTAGCGGCCTCACAGGAAATTGATAAGCTTTTTTTGCTGTATGGTGCGGGCAAGCTAGATTTTGAGAAAACAGCCTCTGCTGTCGCTGATAGCGCCAGGTATAATATTTATGATCTGGTAGATAGTGCTTTGCAGGGAGATGTGAGCAGGACATCGCGTATCATTGGCGGCTTAAAAAGTGAAGGGGTTGAGCCGGTGCTAATGTTGTGGGCGCTAAGCCGCGAAGTTCGAATGCTCGCGCAAATATCTGAAGCCAATGTTTCCGCCGATGCCATGATGAGCCGACTGCGTGTCTGGGAGAATCGTAAAAATTTGATCCGTAAAGCCTTATCAAGACATAGTGCGGCAAAGTGGAAACTGTTTTTAAAACGCTGCGCTAAAATAGATAAAGTCATCAAAGGTGTTGAAGATGGCCGTGCATGGGACGAGTTATTAATGTTGAGTACACAGATTGCACAGTAAAGAAAAAATATTGCAAAGTAGAGTAGCAAGCTAATTAGAAAGTGTGTGTAGTTGTCAGGCTAGCAAAAGCGATTAATCATAATCGCCTCTGACTGTGTCGTTAAACCATTTGAATTTAAATTGTAAGAGTAAAAATATGAAAAAATATCACGTTTATGGTGTAGGTAATGCGCTGGTCGATATGGAGTTTGAAGTTGAGGACAGTTTTTTCGAACAGTATGGCATTGATAAGGGTGTGATGACTCTGGTCGATGAAGAGCGCCAGCATGAACTTATGGGGCACCTGGATGCCTTTGAAGGCAAGAAAGCCTCCGGTGGGTCTGCGGCAAATACCATTATTGCCAATAGCTATTTTGGAGGTCAGTCTTTTTATTCCTGTAAAGTTTCCAATGACGAGCTGGGTGATTTTTACGTTAAGGATTTAGTAGCAGCAGGTGTAGATACTAATGTCGGCGATGGTAGAAAGGATGGCATTACCGGCAAGTGCCTGGTGTTAGTTACATCAGATGCTGAGCGTACAATGAACACATACCTGGGTATCACTGAAACCTTTTCAGTGGATGAATTGCACCAGGATGCCATTAAAGATTCTGAGTATCTGTATATGGAAGGGTATCTGGTCACCTCCAGTACCGGGCGGCATGCGGCTATTGAAGCACGCAAAATCGCTGAGGACAACGGGGTGAAAACCGCCATAACCTTTTCAGATCCAGCCATGGTGCAGTTTTTTAAAGATGGCCTTAAAGAAATGATTGGCCAGAAGGTTGATCTGTTATTTTGTAATCACGCAGAGGCTTTAAGCTGGGCTGAAACAGATGATCTTGATGTGGCTATTGACGCCTTGAAGCAGGTGGCGAGTCAGTTTGCTATTACGCTGGGCTCTAAGGGCGCGCTGTTATTTGATGGTAGTCATATGATTGAGATATCACCCCATGAGGTTAAAGCCATCGATTCAAACGGTGCTGGTGATATGTTTGCGGGTGCATTTCTGTATGGCATTACACACGGTCATTCATTCTACGAGGCCGGAAATATTGCGAGTCTGGCGGCGGCGCGGGTGGTGAGTCAATTTGGGCCAAGGCTAGATGCACAGACGCATAAAGAAATACTGGAGATTGTGCTGGGTTAGAGGCTTTTTACGAGTCTTGTGCAGGCTGTCTAATAAAAGAGACCACTTATCAGCTATAGTCAATGCAGAAAGTTGTTAATGGTCTATTATTAAACTCTAATAGAATCAATGTGCTGGTCATATTTGCCTGTTATCGGGCCTTGTATCTAACAGCCTCTGCTCAGGGGGCAGGCGTTGCAAAGTTGGAAAAAGCTGAAATAGGTCTATTATTTTGTTAGCAAAGTGCAAATTACAGTTTGTGCTTGAAACTGAAGAATAATATTAAGGCATATCGCCGGGCATGACTCGGATAGGATGAAATCACGGTGACAGAGGAACAACGAAAATATCCACGGCGCAAGGTGCATCTGGAAGTTGAGCTGGGGTTTCCGACGGGGGAAAAGCAGTTAGTTAGAACCCGTGACGTCTCTGAAGGCGGCGTGTTTGTTGTTGTGGATAAATTATATCGTCCTGTCATTGGTGAGGTGGTAACGGTAAAGTTAAATGATAATGAGAAGGACGCGGGAGAGGTGTTTCCCAGTCAGGAGGCGGTTGTTGTTCGTCAGGAAGAGGGTGGTGTTGGACTTGCATTTATAGAGCTGGATTTCAGCGATGACTTATAAGTTGTCACTATTATTTAATCTCAAAAACGCCTGTTGGATGAAAAACAACGGATTTCAAAATATAAAAAATGAATATAAGGGTAGTGTCGGGTGAGTGATTCGGAATCTGAAAACCAGACTAATCAAAACGTAGAAGAACAGCCAAGGTATTATGTTGAGCTGATCGAAGAAATTATTAGTCAGCTGGAAAGTTTTTTTTCCACTCATTTGACTGATATGTTTAAAAATGCGGATGATTATTTATTTAAAGCCGCAGACGAAGCCAGTAGCACGGCCGAGCAAACCGGCCTGTTTGAGTGCATGAATGCCATTCGTGCAAATAAGCAAACAATTCAACAGGGTTTTATCGATGAGCTGAGTATTTACTTACAGCCAGTTTCAGATTTAGAAGAGCTACCCGAAAAGAAACATAAAAAGAAACCCACAGCGCTTGGCCTGGTTGAGCAGAATGAAATGGATGAGATGGTTACTCTCACCAGCATTAGCAGCAAGGCTGCGATGGATAACTCCGAGGCCATTGACCACCTGATAAAACGTTTTAAAGAGCTGAGTCTTTATAACGACCATATCTTCCATGCCGAAGCCCTGGAGCCAAAGCACCTGTGTGAGTGTATGCAGGATGCGGTGGCAAAAACAAATCTTATTGATGCCAATAAGCTGGTGGTTTATCAGTTTTTCGACACATCGCTTGTCAAGAACCTCAAGCTATTATACGAAACACTTAATAACCTGCTTATCGAGCAGGGTATATTGCCTGAGATAGACTTTGCAGGAATGGCGCCCAGTTATGATCTTGAAGAGGCTGAAGGGGAATATCAGGAAGACCAGCCACCAGGACCCAGCGCAACTCCGCCTCCGCCACCACCGGGTGGTCGCCGAGCATTTGGTAGTGGCATGTCAGGTTATTCGGGTGCGGCACCCCGCCCCCCAATGTCGGGAGGGGGCCCTGTACCGCCTCCAATGCAGGGTGGCGCACCAATGCCACCACCGGCCTATGGTGGTGGTTCTGCGCCAGCGCCTGCGGGCGGAGGCTCAGGTGGTGGGTATGGCGGTGCAGCGCCGAGAAGGGCTTTTGGTAGTGGCATGCGAAGTTTCTCCCAGGGCCAGCCAATCCAGGCGCCGACCCAGCCATCCGGCACCGGTGGTGATGCACCAATGCCTATGGTCGGCCCATCAGGCCAGGAATATTCCGCGGGTGTACCTGTCGGTCAGGTACAGCAAAGCATAGAAAGCTTTGTGGGTGGCACACATGCTGAGGTGACCTCCGCTGGTAATGCGCAATATTATTCCCACCAGCAGGTAATGACTGCCCTCACCGGTTTACAGGAACCTGTCGGTGAACTGAGCCAGACCCCGCTGGTTTTTGATGCTAACCAGATCAAGAAAGCGGTGCTTTCAAGTATCGGTGAAGCAGAAGGTGGCGCGGTTACCAAGGCGGTTAACCAGGTTTCTGAGAAGACCATTGATTTTATCAAGCTTATTTTCGATGCCATTATCGATGAAGAAAGTATTACCGACGAAATCAAAACCCTGCTGTTGAGTTTACAGATCCCGGTTATCAAGGCCGCTATGCTTGAGTCTGATTTCTTTATTGATGATCAGCACCCGGCTCGCCAGTTACTTGATAAAATTACTGAAGCCGGTGTTGGGGTGTCAGAACATACTGATCCGGTTTATATTCAGATCGAGAAAATCGTACGCAAGCTCCTCAAAGATTACGATGAAGATGTAATCGCTTTTACCGTTGCGCTCGAAGAGTTAAAAGAGCTTACAGAAGAAATTTACCAGAAAGCCAGAGAGAACGAAGCCAAATCACAGAAGACAGTGAAAATGGCCCATGCTAAGGAAATCGTTCTCAGGGAAATCAGAAAAATCACATTGGGTAAAGAGCTGCCCCAGGGGGTGCGTACCCTGGTGCTTAAAGTCTGGCCCAGTATGATGTTTAATCACTTTCTTAAACATGGCAAAGCAAATGATGACTGGGTTGAGCTATTAATGATTTTACAGAAAATCATTGAAAGCGTGCAGCCCCTGCAGAACCTGGCTGAGCTTGAAGAGCTGGGGCTGACGCATCATGATATTGTCGATGCAGTGCATACTAAGTTATCAAAGTCGCATAAGCATAAGGAAACGCTGGAGCAGGTTCTGGATGAGCTAAAGGCGACCTATGAGTCATTAATGTCAACCACCGGTCTGCCTGATGAG
>Ga0316207_10002999_pt1 | contig 16314 bp, 7 predicted proteins | sample 6weekpyrite_MG_FD_204943 | JGI IMG/M metagenome (GOLD analysis project Ga0316207, IMG submission 204943) | Microbial mat bacterial communities from mineral coupon in-situ incubated in ocean water Damariscotta River, Maine, United States -... | ecosystem: Environmental > Aquatic > Marine >...
AAAATTTCATCGGGGCCGACTATTTTGAATTTAAGTTGTTCGCCATCATCATTTTCTATCACTACGCTGGCACCAAAAAACACTTTGCCTGCTTGTTGCGGGTTGTAATCAATCACCTTGATATCTTCTAAACGCTTAGTGAGATAACGTACCCGACGATCGATTTCACGTAAGCGCTTTTTGTTGTATTGATATTAGTTCTACTGTAATTAACATACTAAATATAGAAAAAAGGTAATAAATTATATATATATTCTTTTTAATTCGTTTCTTTACAAAATGAGTTCTATCAACTACATACTTAATACTATTAATTTATCTGGCTAATTTATGGCTTATATTTTAAGAAGACAAGTGAAGTATCAAGCTAACGCCTCTGCTTTAGTCACAAGTTTTCCAGCCCTTTTTACTGAAAAAGGTATTTTGCTTTCACATTTAAAATATCTTTACTCCAAAAAAAACAAATCTCAATCTTGGGTAGAAAGAAACACATTTTCCGTATACCTTCTATTAAAATTTATCAATGCGTTCATCTATCATTCGCCTTCAGCAACTGAGTTGCTTAGTGCATTTGTAAATTCCTTATCTTTGGGAACAATAGAGAACGGTTATGATAAATCAGGACTTTTTTGGCATCCTCGTAAAAATGAAGATGTAAATGTGCTTTTAGGACACATAAACTCATACTGTGATTACTTAGATGAGATATACGGAAATGATCTACCTCAAATCAACCCATTAAAAAAAACGACTAAACCTGAAGAGCGCCTTCTTTGGTGTGCTTATTATAAAAGACAGTCAAATTGTTTTTTGAATCATTTAAATAAGCCTTCAATTAGGCAGTTTTCTTCGAATCGACATGTTCAAGGCCCTAATCGGCATTTACTAGCTATTGAACCTGTTTTTCGATTCTCTGAAGAACAAATAGAAAATCTACTAAATCATGGATGTATTTTTAATAAATTAAATCATTTAAATAAGCAGGAGGACATAGCAAGCCGCTTAATCATTATGTTGATGCATTGGGGTGGTCTTAGATTATCTGAATGTTTTCATATTTTTAAGCATGATATCAACATTGACAATAAAACTGGTGCATCTTTGATCAATGTCTATCATCCGAGCGATGGAAAAAGTCCAGAGCTCGGTTTCAGAAATAGAAGAGAATATTTGACTGTAAAGCATCACTTAACCCCCCGAAATGAATACTCTAGAAATCATAAATACCATGCTGGTTGGAAGGCTCCTTTATTAACAAACAGAAACCTATCGTTTAATGTAATGTTTTACCCTGCCCATAAAAGTATTGAGTTTACTTCCGCTCTTCAACTGTATTTAAACATTCGAATTGATGGTAATCATCCATATCTTTTTACCAATACAAAGGGCTATCCAGAAAGTAAAAAAAACTTTATTAAAAAGTACAATCGCGCCATAACTAGAATAGGCCTTACACCTCGTAAAGACATGGGAACAACTCCGCATGCACACCGGCATTCCTATGGACACCGGTTAAAAAACGATGGTTTTAGCCAACTAGAAATACAAAAAGCAATGCACCATAAAAGCCCAGATAGCTGCTTAGTTTACATTGCACCAACTGATGGAGAAATAAGATTAAAAATGAGAGGTACTTATGAATAACAGATTTTATACTACTTACCAAGAAGCGAAACAAGCAGTACAAGTACTAGGAATAAAAACAAGTATAGAATACACACAATATTATAAGAGAGATCCGAAACTACCATCTAATCCTCACAAAACATACAAAAAAAATTGGAGAAGTTGGAAAATATTTTTAGGCAGACAAGTAACTGATTTTTATTCTACCCTACAAGAAATTAGTCAAGCAGTAAAAGAGCTAGGCATTACAAGTAGTAAAGAATACTTTCAGCGATATAAAGAAGATCCGAAACTGCCGTCAAACCCACAATCGATACATAAAAAAAGCTGGAAATGTTGGCAAGTATTTCTAGGTAAAAAGGTGAGTGATTTTTATGCTACCATACAAGAGGCCAGCCAAGCAGCACAGGAACGTGGTATCAATACTTGCGAAGAGTATTTTCAACGTTATAAAGAAGACCCACATTTACCATCAGCTCCTCCTACAATTTATGCAAAGAGCTGGGAATGTTGGCAAGCATTTTTAGGTAAAAAAACGAATGCTTTTTATGTTACTTATCAAGAAGCTAGTATAGCGGCACAGTCAATTGGTATCAAGAGCCGCAGAGAGTATTATCGGCGTTATAAAGAAGACTCTCGCTTACCCTCAGAACCAAGAACTAAATATTCTAAGGACTGGCAAGGATTTCAGTTTTTTTTACATAATAGAAAAAATAATTTTTATGCAACATGTCTAGAAGCTAGCCTAGCAACTCAAAAACTTGGTATAACTACAAGCGTACAATATAAACAGCTTTATAAAAAAGACCCGCGTTTACCATCTAATCCTCAAAAAATTTACTCCAAAACTTGGCAAAACTGGGCCTGTTTTTTAAATAAGTTAATTATTTTTACTTATCAGGAAGCCAGTCATGCCGCTCAAGCACTTGGCATCACTACAATAAAAGAATATTTAACACATTATAAAGAAGATCCTCGTTTACCCTCTAACCCAAAAAAAACCTATGCACAAAACTGGCAAGGATTCCCTTCTTTTTTAAATCAAACAACAAGATTTTTTTATAGAACATACCAAGAAGCCAGTTATGCTGCTCAAACTATGGGTATCACTACAAAGAAAGAATATAAAGAGCGTTACAAAGAAGATCCCTGCTTACCTTCAGAGCCAAAAAGAATATATGCAAAAGACTGGCAAGGAATTCATGCCTTTTTAGGAAAAATAAAACCAACTGTTTATGTCACATATCAGGAGGCTTGTCATGCAGCAAAAACTCTTGATATCACTTCTTATACTGAATACAAGCAACGATATAGAGAAGACTTATTTTTACCATCAAACCCTAGCATTGTTTACGCAAAGGATTGGAAATCATGGCCCATTTTTTTAGATCAAATAGAAAAAAGTATTTATGATACTTATCAAAAAGCTAGACTAGCATCGCAGAAAATTGGCATCACTTCTTACATTGAGTACAAGCAGCGCTATAAAGAAGACTTTTGTTTACCATCGTGTCCTGATAATATTTACGCAAAAGATTGGCAAAATTGGAAAAAATTTTTACTGCCCGATCAAATATATTCTCTTAAAGATTTCAAAAATACTTGTAAGATTTTAGGAATAAAGAGTTCTCAAAGATATAAAAAAATTAGAAAACACTATTCTCAATTACCAAGTAAGCCGGAAAAGAAAATCATCGGTTGGAAAAGTTGGTACGACTCACTCGAAATACCTACACCATACCAATATGAAATATTAAGAGCCAAAGTACAATTATACAAGTGTAACACCTTGGCTGATTACTCTAAAATGCGTGATGAACTCAAAGATCCACGAATACCTTCTGCTCCTGAAGAAACATACAAAAATAGCGGCTGGACTAATACATTTGATTTTTTTGGCAAGCCAAGGCCTTACCAGGTTGAATATTTTACTGATGAATGGATTGATTGGACAGAAAAAATAAAAGAATTTTTACGTTCTGCTAGAGGGGGGGGGACTAAAGCTAAAGATTTGTGCGAATTTACTCGTGAGTATATTCAAAAGAATGACTTTGAACCATCCCCACTTGAATACCTTACTAGAAGTAAAATTAATATACACCCTATGCTCGAACTTTTAGAGAGAGTTTCAATACAACGCAAAAAAAAATGGCTGTTTTCAATAAATGAATTTTTAAATTGGATAATAGTTAAGTATTTAACAATTGAAGATGACAATACTGGTGAAATATCCAGAGTTAAGGGGGCTAAAAACCCCTTTGAACACATTAATTTTGATAATGAAAAAATCCCTCAAGTTTCTAATGAAACAAATAAGCTGGCCTTACCCTATCAATTTGTAAAGTCTGGTAGGGACTGGATCTTTCCACAAGATTCAATAATTAAAAACTTAAGTTATTCTGATTTAAGACATCTTCAGACGTTCCCAGCAGATTGGAAAATTATAAATAATAATTTTAACATTGATAAAAACGATCCTGACTGTATAACAAAGACAGAAGGAGGTAAAACTTACCTTTGGATACCTACATATTGGACTCATACCTATGCATTAATGCAGTTACCTGCAAGAGGCGTACAAATAGCCTATTGTGATTCAGGGGAAGCCGATTCTGATGTAGCTAGTTTTAAAGAAGGTAAACTAGTTTGGGAAAAAAACCTTGAAAAACTTGCAGGGATAACTAATTTTCAAGGAATGATTAATAAAACTCCTACTGGAGACTTCGGCGTTTACTACACATCAAACAAAACAAGTTTTGGTGGAAATGGATATGCCGTTCCTTTTATGCCGGAAGAACTTGCATACTGGTTAATTAAATTAAGAAAGTGGCAGCAAAAATACAATCCTGTTACAGAGCCAACAAGCTGGTTTGATTGTAAAAGAACTAACCTCAATGAACTACAGAGAAAACACAAAGGGGTAAACTGTTTCCTGTTTAGAGACTATAAGGATATAGAACCTGGTACTTTTGGAGGCCGTTTATCAAACCGTCTTGCCGCTTCATTATATTTTTCTGCTAAAGATGAAATAACGAACAGCACCTACAAGGCTCATTCTTATACAAATAGCTATGCAGAACTGGAAGGGCGAATGGACATAGCATTATATCACTTTAAATCCCTTTACACCCCTCACTCAATGCGCGTTAGTTTAATTAATGCCTATGCTTATGAGTTTGGAGTACCACTTGAGGTAATAATGAAGTTAGTGGGGCACTCCAGCATTATCATGTCTATTTATTATATAAAAAGTGATAAAACGGGAGCCAACATTAAAGAGCGAATGGAGTTAGGTGAAAAAAAAGCACTTAAAAATGCTCAAAAGCACCTAAAATCTTTCATCAACCAGCAACGCATTGAAGAATGCAAAAATAGCCTTATTGGGGCATCTTCGGAGTTTACAACATACATAGATAATAACCGTCCCGCATCAAGCTACCTATTCAAAGACTTTGGTATCTGCCCTGTAGGAGGAGCTTTCTGTAGTGAGGGTGGATCACCTGTTGCAACAAAAGCAAATATTTATCACCCTGTACCCGCGGGTTATTTAGGCGAGCAAAATTGTATTCATTGTCGATTTTTTATAACAGGCCCGGCTTTCATGGTGGGGCTTGCTCCCCTATTTAATGAGATAAGTTTAGCTGTCAACACTCAATCTTATCGATATGAAAACCTTGAAGAGGAGTTACTAAAGACTGTTGAACACATTGAAGTGATTTCTCATGAATTATATGAAAAGAAATTCAATGCATCAAAAAAATCAGAATTATTAATTGAAAAGCAATCCTTGGTCGATACAAGGCAAAAACTCAATTCTGAAATAGAAACTCGTGCTAAGAAGCTCGATCTTTATATGTCAGACTTAAATGGTATTCACCGGCACCTAACCAATTGCCAAAAATTACTTAAACAAGACTCTTCCACTGCTAATAAGGATAACTTTCAGCTAATCGTTTCTAAAAATTTTCAGATCAACTGCCAATTAGAAGATGTAAGCAGCTTCCAACAACTTTCAGAGGTTTGCGAAAACGCTGAACTATATCACTCCTGCAGCGATGAGCTGGCTGTAACTAGGCGTTCTCAGGCTTTAGATAAAATGATGATGCAGAACGACATGCTACCACAACTGTTTTTATTAACTGAGCAAGAGCAACTTATAGTGGGTAATCAACTAACACAGCTCATGTATACCAGACTTAATTGTTGGAAAACGATAGATAAATTAATCGATGGGGGTCTAATACTATCTGATTTGTCAGAGGAAACAGGGATTAACGTAAAGATCATTCAATCGCTGTTTTCAAACTCAAAACCGCTTAATTTGGAAGATTAAAATGTCAGAATTCGCTCCTGAACAAATATTACAGCAACTTAAAAAACAGGCCTCTTCTCGAGTGCAAACATCACTAGATGCAACTTATCAAATTTGTAATGAGCAGCTACAGAGAAATCTAACTGACTTTAGTTATGCTACAGTTGCTCGTCTGGGTAAAGGGAAAGGTGTCCCAGCGGCTCAAAGCATTAGAAACATTACTGGAAAGCCATATCAAACTTTAATTGCTAGCTTTGTAGCGATAAGCCCTAAGCCTGAAAAAGTGTCGAATAATCCTCAGAAAGGCATAACATATGCGTGGATTAATTCACTCGAGGACCCGTTGATAAAACTTCAAGCAAATATTTTATATTCACAAAAAAAAGAAGCCGAACGGCTATTAAAAGAGGTAGTTCCGATTAATCAAGTGATCGAAATTTACGATGGTAGCTCATCTCATTCAATGCAAAGCAGACTTACTGATCTTGAACGAGATGCACTACAGTATTTAATCTCTAATGAGTTTTTAAGGCGCTACCATTTGGAAAAGGGCATCAATGGAAGTATATTAAAGAGCGATACTAATGATGCCTTTTTTCCAGTAGCAACTATAGATGCTATCAAAAAAGCCCTAGAGTATTTGTAACAGATATTGGAGCAGGTTCGTTGAGAGCAAAATAAAAACTTACCTATTTCAAACAAAAAATAATTATTTAAATTTGTTTAATAAAAATTTCAATGACCAATATAAAATAATAAAACTTAAAGCCTAAAATTAAGAGTAATATTAATGGCCACCGCGTTAATTACAAGAAAAGGCTTCAACGCCTTAAAAAAAGAACTGGAATTTATTTGGAAAACTGAAAGACCGGAAATAACGGCTAAAGTTAGCTGGGCAGCTTCATTAGGCGACAGAAGTGAAAATGCTGATTACAAAGAAAACAAACGCAAGCTACGACAAATAGATAAGAAAATACGCTATATATCAAAGCGTTTAGAAGCTCTAAAAATTGTAGACTATTCACCTCAACAAGAAGGAAGAGTGTTCTTTGGTGCAAGGGTTGTATTAGCAAATGATGAAGGCAAAATACTATCTGTAAAGATCACAGGTTATGATGAAATTTTTGGTCGTTCTGATTATATAAGCATTGACTCACCTATGGCTCGAGCATTATTGAAAAAAGAAGTTAATGATGAAGTGACAGTACTTACTCCTGAAGGCAAGAAAATTTGGTATGTAAATTCAATAAAGTATGATAAGGAAAGTAATTCATGAACAAACATTTTTATTCAAATTTAAAACAAGCTTATAGAGAAAGTAAAAACCTTAATATTAAAACGCCCTCTGAACACTCGGAGGGGCCATATCAGGAGCATAAGAAATTATTAAGTTACGATGAAGCCAAAATTATAGTTCAATCACTTAGTATAAGCTCAAGAAAAGAATACCAAGAATCGTTCAAGAGAGAGAAATGAATACCTCCACAGTAGTAGTTCAAACTTAATTAATTTGCCACTTTTTCAAGCCACCAGCAAAATAAGCAGGGGCTTAACTAAAGTAAGTATGAGCTGTTTATAATCTACACTTGGCTTAGATATAACTCAATATGGAACACATTCACTTAGGCGTACCAAGGCATCACTTATTTACGCAAAAACAAAGAATTTAAGAGCTACATGTTGCTTCTAGGTCATTCAAAATTACAGAGCACGATTGAGTACCTTGGCGTTGAAATTGAGTCCAGCCCTATCAATTTCAGAAGGCACAGAAACATAAAGTTCTGGAAGCGTCATTTAAGTTTTTGACTAAATTAATTTAGATTAAATATTCTATGGCGGTTTCGCCCCCATTACGAGATATGAAAATGATTCAATTTCTCTTGTTATTAATGATTCCTCTTATCATATAAGAAGCCTTTCAATAACAAAAACTTGCTCAAAACGAAGATAGTACCTAAGCACCTTTTATGGTATTTGCCATGCTTTTTTGAAGCTAAGCAACACATATGCCTTCATACGTTAACATCCGTAGGTAAATTTTTTTAGTTCCGTAAATTCCTATATATAAAATAGCCATTAAAAAGCCAGCAAATGCTGGCTTAGAAAATTAACCTAAAAACCTAATACCGTTCTTTCTTAATCAGCTTTATCTTTTTAGCAACAATACTGGTGTCAGACGCCATGCAGGTGTCGTCGTAGCCATTGGGGAACTGTAGTTCCACTTTTTGGCCGTTTCGTTGGGCTGACATAGCGCGAGAGTATTTTTTGTCGTAATCCTTATCGCCTTTCAACGCCAGTACATGCCAACTTTGACCTTCTAGCTGAATAAAAACTTTATTAGCCGTTGGCTTTAACATCTGAATTTTTGCTTGGGGGCATTTTACTGCCGCTAGAGCCTGTGTGCTTGATAATAAAACACAAGTGATAAGTAATTTTTTAAACATACCATTCCTTTTATAATTTCCTTAATAAACATAATGATAATTTAAATAACTCTTATAATAAAGGTTTAAATGATGATGGGTGGGAATTGCTAGTAATGGAATTGTGATGATAGTGAAGAATGAGTCCGGATTCCGCAGGGATCCGGACAAGACAAGTGTTAAAGCTCATCAAAGGGGCATTGTGCAAGAAGTAATAATCGAGGGTACTCTTTGCTAGGTGATTAGCCATGATGATGGCAATGGTTCATAAACGACGGTTTTCTTTACACGGTGATGATGGGTGAAAATTGCTAGTAATGGGATTGTGATGATGCCAACCCTAAGGCGATAGGGTTGGCATTCCTTATTTTAACTCCCTAAAGATGCTTGAAAATGCTTTTCTCTTAGCTTTATCGCCTTTTTAATAATTTCATCAGAAGGTGAAATCAAAGTGTCAAAATACTTACCTATTAATGATGAGTACAAACTCAGCCTTTCCTCTAAAGCCAAGCTGGAATTGCAACTTTTAAAATCACCATCCAATTGCGTTAAAAAAAAATCAATGTTTATTACGTTGTTTTCATCTAGCGCTGCTGGTGACTCGCCATTAATTTTGAGCCCGACAGTGACCCAAAAATCCTTTGTGCGATTATCCAACTCAAAACTAAATTCAATTAATTGATTCTTAATGACTACTGTTTGATGAATCAAGCTAGAAAATTTACCTTCACATAATTTAAATGATTTTTCAGTAATCAGCTTGTTGAAGTGCTTTAAAACTAAATCTTTCATGTTTTCTACCCTTTACCTGAATACTGGAACTTAACTACATTCTTATATTGCCTTCTGCTAATCTCTTTTTGCTCCATTTGATAAAATGGCCCTCTGCTTGGTCTGTTACGGTCGAAACCTATATCTAGCAGCATGTAATTACCATCCATTTTATTGTTAATCCACCTTCGATTAAATTCCATGGAGCCTTGAAAATCATTTTCTGGCAATAAATATTGAGGCCAACTTTGGGTTATAGTTTCAGCATTCACTCCAAGCTCGATTAGAATCGCCGCAGCCGCATCTACCCTGTACTGGCTTTCACCAATAATTATTACTGTCTTGTTTTCGCTGGCTTGGCGAATTTCAGAGGCTTGCTTTTTGAAGTCTTCGCTTACTTTTTGAGCTTCCTTCATTTCATCAGGTAACTCACCATCCCCCATCATTGTTGGGGTCATGGCTTCTATTCCTGCCATAACGGCGACCCCACCAAGTAATGCTGCCGCACCTTTTACCAATGTTTTTGTGCCTAGTTTTTTACCTGTAGCAACAGCAGTTGCACCACCAAGGGTTAGCTCATCAGCGCTGCCGCCACTTACATTGGTACCTTTACTCTTATCTTCAGGTTTAATGTCCGGTGTTTTGACATTTCCTTTAGGTGCTCCCCCTGAATTTGTATCAGCACCATTACCTCCACCACTAATTGTCCCGCTGAAACTAACAGTTCCACCTACACCAGTGATCTGACCACCCCGTGTATCTGATTCTTTTAAATTCCGTTTAATTCGACTTCCTGTAACGGCTTGAGTCGGTGCTGCCGCATCTTTTTCTGATGCATATCCTGTTGGATCAGTTCCAGCCAAGGGGTTATTCATAATATACGAATACGGATTAATCGATTGGCTGTTACCCGGCTCTTGTATGAAGGGATCAACACTCATGAAACGACCGAGGTTATAATCGTACACCCGCCCGTTCATATGAATCAACTCTACTTCATCTAAATGTTCATGGTCAGTAAAACCTTTGCGTGTGGCCATGTCGATATCAAGTGGATTATCCACTAACCTTGGATTTAAGCCTAAGGATGACAATAAGCTTCTATCACCAACGCGTGGTTTGCCAAAAGGGTCAAAGTAGCGATAACTGGTGCCATTACCATTGTGGTCGGCAAAGGTGGTGGTGCTTCCTAAGCGGTCTTTTAAGGTAAAGCGAATTGATTTATCACCCACTTGGTTACCATCGCTAATAATGGCAACATCACTGATGTAAGCTTTAGTGGTAGTGTTAGCGCCTTTTAGCTCAACTTCATAATGTTTATCAATGTAATGTGTGGTGATTGTTTCACCGCCCACAATACGTTGCTGTTTATATCGCATTAAGTCTGCGCCATAGTTAAACGTTAGGCTGGCAGCATTTTTATTGATGGTTAACGGTTTATTAAAGCTGTTGTATGTTACCTCAGTGACATTATTACGCTTGGTTTGGTTGCCCTTAAAGTCATAACCAAATGTTACTACAGGGCCATTATCTTTTAACGCGACTTGGCTCAGCTTGTTGGTGTTGGCAACATAACTGTAAGCATTATCATTACTTGTTGAGTAATCAGATTTATAGGTAAAGTTACCTACCGCATCATAACCATATTCAATTGCAGGAGCACTAGTACCTCCAGCAGTAACTTGTGCCGTTTTCAAACGATGTAAGTTATCATAGGTGAATGTTTCACTTGAAATCATGGCGTTACTACCATTAATCGCACCATTACTTGCCGTTTTCAAGTTGCCATAACTGTCGTAGCTATCGTAACTTAAGCTATGAATGGTACTACTTGTGCCAAGATAATTTCCCATCGCCGTGCTTGATAACATTTGGCCACTGGTGTCATGGTAATTATTGGTAATGTTTATATCTGCTGCACTATCACCCAGTGTTGCTTGCGTTATATTGCCAAAACTATTCATTTGGGTAATGGTTCGATAGTTATAATCACTTTGGGCATTAAACTCTTCAGTTAAATAACCATTGCTATTGTATTTATAACCCACGGTTAACGCATTTGGGTATTCCATTGATTTTAAGCGGCCATAATTACCATCATAGCTATTCGTGGTGGTATAGCTTTTTGAGTCGACTGTAATCGTGGTGGTTGCTAATCGTGCATTACCGTCGTAGGTAAAGCTTTTTGTAACATTGTCATTAGAGTGTTGGGTTAATAGGCCATGTTTTAAGGTATCCCATAAAAAGTTTGCAGTATTACCATCCGCAGTACGAGTGATGACTCGGCCAAGGAAATCTATTTTGTTATACGTAATGGTGGCGCCATTGGCATCAGTTTCACTTTCTAACTCACCAAAGGCATTATAAACAAAATCAGTACGTCCCATGTTTGGATCATCTACCCAAAGCTTACGCCCTAGCGCATCATAGTTTGCAATAATTTGGTTATTATTAGCATCTTGAATGACAATAGGATTGCCTCGGCCATCATAAGCGTAATTTGTACTCCTCCTATTTGCATCTGTAGTGTTAACTAGCTGCTTTAAAGCATTGTAGGTTTTGGAGAGGCTAATAGATGCGCCCACACTTGGCGTCACATCAATTTGTGTTGTTAAGGTATTGCCAACATCATAAGTATAGGTAGTAACTAAACTGCCATTAGTTTGCGGCGAAGTTTTATTGGTCAATCGCCCCAAAGCATCGTAACTATCAAAGCGAGTATAAGCGGCGGCTCCTGAATGTAGGTTAGATTGTCTGTCAATTAAGCCGCGCAAATTGTAGAGAGTATCTTGATAGATATTATTACCATCAAACCCTTTAGTACGAGTACGAAGTGTTCTACCTAGGGCATCTTGATATACCGCGCTTTCAGGTACACCTGCTTGGCGTGTGACCACCATCATTTTTGCATTACTATTACCAGCATTACTGTCAGGAGTATAATAACGGATGGTTTGTGCTGGCATGCCTGCTTGACTCACTTGCTTTACACGGCCAAACGAATCGTATAAGTAGCTAGTGGTGACACCTGCAATATTGGTTTGTGAAATTGGCTGCCCTGTACCTGAATCTGCCACCATTGAGGTGGTATGGGTCACGGTACTCGATGCTTTTGTTTTCACTGTATTAGGGAAATAACCATCACTTGAATAATCAATATCGGTTTCACGGTTTTGTATAAGCCCATTAACTGAGCCACTTACTGTTGTTACATCAAGCTGGCCATAAGAAGTATAGGTAGTCGCTGTAGTGGTGCTAACACCATCACCTTCAATGGTAACCGTTTCAGGCTTTCTGTAACCATTATAGTCTGTATACGTAGTGGTTACCGTTTTTTGCTCATCCGTATTGGCTGCAATAGCGACACTGTTACCAGATCTTGTTACAGGAAAACTGGTAACAAAACTGCTGGTAATTTTATGTGGCCAACTATCTGTGCCATCAAACGCTGCGCCTTTTTCGGTTTTGTACTCACCATATTCATCTTTAATGGTAGTGGTTTGCTTGCTAATATTGCCAAATAAATCTACATCAGATTGCAAGGTAGTGGTTTCTGATTTGACTAAATAGTTACTTTCAACATCAGCGCCGCAAGATGCATCTAGTTTGCAGCGATACGCGGTACTTCTTGCATTATAAAGGTTGTATCCCGCCCCTAAATAATTATAATTTTCTTTCCATACATTCTCAGTATAGCTAAAAGGTGTTGCGCTATTATTAAGATAACGCGACTGGTTTTCGACTAAACTGCTGTAGGGGAATTTTTGTAAAAAGTTTGTTTCGGTACTAATACCACTTCTTACATCCTGCTCAATGATGGTTTTAAAACCTCTAAAACCACGCCCTTCGCTATTATACATTGCACCGCGATATTCATAGTTATATTCATTAAATTGTTCACTGCCAGTGCCAACCCCATTACTTTGTTCAAACTTAGATACAACATACATACTTGAAGCGAAATTAAAGTGCGCATCATCAATGATACTGTGCTCTGCATTATAAAAGCTACTTCCAGGCAATGTACTCGACAGTGGACGGTATTGCCATTGGCTGATTAAATCTGTTGCATTATTCGTTACCTTTTTCAACATATCTGTTGGTTCATAATCTTCCGGAGCTGGTGTCGGAGACTCTGTAGAGCCATAGTTACGGTTAAGATATACCTTATTTTCAACGTCCATATCAGCAGAAGTGCCTTGCATGCTACATGACACATGAGGACAACCGTAGGTAAACACTAAATCCGATAAGCCTTTACCGAAAGAATCAACAACAGCCGAATGATTTGCTCCAGCAACTAATCCTGTATCAATGTATTCAACACTGAAAGTACCATCGCTACCTTCAACAAAGCGCAGCGCTTTATATTTGTAAATACTGTAGTCCCAACTGCTCGGCGCATTCGTTCTAATACCGGCATTGTTTACTTTGATAAAATAAGGGTTATAGATAGATGAGCCACAGCGTTTTATAACACTCCAGCTATCGCTGGCTTGACTATATTCTGAAAATTCCATGCATCCTTCGACAAGCATGTCACTAGCTTCATTACCTGGCATAATTAGCTCAGCACGGCCATCCCCATCGATATCCATACTTTTGAGGGCATCTGCAAATTTAGGCGCAATGGTGATTTCTGAGCCACCATCAACGGGTAAAAATACAGACTGAACAGGTAATTCAAAATCAAGTAATTGTGGCGACTCGAATGTGCCATCACCCTTGTTCAAACGAAGATGTAAGTATGCACCTTGACCTGCAACCCAGCCAACCCAATCACTTAAGCCATCACCATTGACATCTATGAGCATGGAAAAATTTTCATAGTTATCTTGTGAGCTAGCCAAGCTCAATGGCATGGTATCAAAGCTCACTGTACGTTGATTATCAATGCGCGTTAAATGCACCTTTGTCATGGTTGGGCGCGAGTCCCAAGTGCTATCTATCAATGCGGATGAGGCTAAATCAGGTAAACCATCACCGTCGATGTCACCAACATACTGAATAGATACATTAGGCTGCACACTCAGCATGAATTCTTTAGGGAGACTGTAAGGGTTAGTTTTGCTTTTTGAATGAAAATAGATGTAAACGTCACCACTCCACAAGGAGGTGTTAACATTTTGAACTGCTTCATAAACCACTACATCAGGCCAGCCATCACCATTGTAATCACCAATATTTACTAAATTATTGCTTGATACTGCACTAGAATAACTTAAATCTATTGCGGTAGTAGCCGTACTTGAATCACCAGAATAAGTTATTTTCAAGAATTCGTTAGCATCTATTTCCCAATTATCTGTAAGACCATCGAGATCAAAATCTGCATCAATACAGGCAATTTGTTTGGTTATATGGTTGCGTTTACAAGGCTCATAAGTGAAATCATTCTTACCGGTATTATTGCCTTCAGCATCAGTAAAGTAATTTGCCCAGTCTCTAGAGCCATTGCCATCAATATCACCGCGAGGTAATACATTGGCTATTTCAGGTACATATTCAACACCATCCATCATAACCGAACTAACTAAATCATTATTGGTGTTGGTTTTTAATTGCTCTAATTCATACTGAGTTGTGGCATCTAACCAATCAAAGCTTGTGGTTTCTCGACAAGGTGTATCATTGCCACACTCTTCAACGGACTGTAGTAATAAACGTGAAGTAGCAGTAGAAGGTAAGTACTCCAAGTTATATTGGCGAACTTTTGTAGAGCTTTCCTTAAAAGCCGTGATGGTACTTAGCTTTTTACTTTGACGAGATTTACCACCTGCTAAATAACTGGTGCGATAGTTCGTTATATCATCATAGTCAAAGGTGACTTTTCGGGTGCCTTCTGTGTTTCCACTACCAGTGTAAGTAATATCAGCAAGTAACACTTCCCCGACACCATAATCTGTGTAGTTGTAGGTCATGTGGTTGCTATTGGCGATATCTTGCTCTCGGTTAATCAACCAAGAAATCGGTGCGGTAACACCTGAAGCAACAACTGTGCTATCAACACTCTTACCATAAATTTGTTTAGCGCCACTGGCTAACGTTACTTCAAAATAACTGTCGCTATTTGAGATATCACCGCGTATTTGAGTTACAACCAGAAAGCTGTCTATTTCTGTAATGTATGTTGCGCCATTTGAGCCATAAACACCTGACTTAAGCACCAAACGCTCGCCATTTAGACAAAGTTTATCGGTACTTTGATTATATGAAACCCCTTTAGTAAAGCCATCTTGTGCTTCGGTTGCACCACAACGTGATATAGCGCCACCTGCAGATAAACCCCAACCAACCCCGGCAACACCTAAACCACTACGGCTAGAATAATTTAACGAAACCTTGGGCTGCATACCGGCTCTACCCGGTGCTATCGCAATAGGGATATTATAACTAGCACTGCCGCCATTAACACTGGCACTACCTGCCATAACTCCATTAAAAGTACTCGCCGATGACGTAGGGGTAACTAACGAGGTATCGATTACGCTACCACCTGTGGCTAACCAGTCTTGCGCTACCGCTGTTGCATCAACCGTAACCACAGCATTGTATACTGCACTATCAGCTTCACCATCATTAACTGTAACAGGTACGGTTAAGTTGCCACTAAACCCTGTGTTAGGTGTTATGCTGTTGCCAGTTCGCGTATAATCGGTACCATTTTGAACGGTTAACGTCCAACTCGTCGAGTCATTATCGTCAATAGTAAAATCATTAACTGAAATTAATAATTGAGTTTCGAATGGGGTTGTTAGTGGGGATTGCCCTGTTATGATTGGTGGGATGTTATTGACAGGAATATCAACTACAATGCTTTTTATTGTTGAGTAATTACTGCACCCACTAGTGTTACATGCTCGCACTTTATAAGAGTACGTGCCATTAAGATTAGTTCTGCTTTTTGATAAGCCACTACCCGAATAGATTGTGCCACTTCCCTCACCAACTAATTCATAACTTGTTGCATATGAAACGGAACTCCATGAAACAGTATACGTTCCATCGCTATCAGTCGCGGGGACTGTAAGAGTTGGTACGGTTGGAATAGGCGGAGGAATATCAACTACAATGCTTTTTATTGTTGAGTAATTACTGCACCCACTAGTGTTACATGCTCGCACTTTATAAGAGTACGTGCCATTAAGATTAGTTCTGCTTTTTGATAAGCCACTACCCGAA
>Ga0316207_10003000_pt1 | contig 16309 bp, 5 predicted proteins | sample 6weekpyrite_MG_FD_204943 | JGI IMG/M metagenome (GOLD analysis project Ga0316207, IMG submission 204943) | Microbial mat bacterial communities from mineral coupon in-situ incubated in ocean water Damariscotta River, Maine, United States -... | ecosystem: Environmental > Aquatic > Marine >...
ACTAACGGCCGGCTCATCGAGATGAGTTTGTTGGTGTATTTGTGCCTGGGTAGGCCATCCGATGTTGATCAGGATGGCTCCGTTTCCCGGATATCGTGATAACGAACCTTTTTTAAGGGGCGACTAAGTAACAAAATGTGAAAAATATTTTTTGAATCAAATTGTTATGACTGTTGTTAACAATCGATCATGTTTAGAGCTAAAAAACAACTGTAAAATTTACCGGGTACCATTTGTGGCTAAGTTATTGTCTACTGATCTTAGCGTAAGTTGAGTATGGAAATTGAGTTAGGTCAATGTTTTATATAAAAAAGAAAATATTGGGGTGTTTCTTATGAGGTTTTCTAACCTTGGTTGGGGTGGTGTAGTTGCTGGGGTATTGGTTCTGGTTGTTGCGGTGATTCAGTTCAAACAAGATAAGCCAGAATCGATTACTGAGACAGAGTTTGGTGAAAGTGCTGTCGCTTCATCGAAACAAATCCAGCCTAGTCTGGGCAAGATTCGCCCAATTCAGTTAGCTCAGCGGGAACGAGGTGCCACCCAACACTGGAAGCGTAGTGATGAGGTGTTGCGACATCGTGCCGTTGCGAAAGCTGATTTAGAACAAAAAACTAAATATGATTCTTCTATTTTAAAAAAAATTGGTGATCCCACCACAGTTTCCAGAAAGCCTGCTCCCCCAATATATCCAGGTGCGTTTCACGCTTCAATACCTGTTCCACCAGGTAGGGAAGATCTTGGACAGTGGGTTGCCAGGCCTATCTCAAAATCAGAGGTAATTGAGAAGCGTAAACGACTAGCTCGAGGAGAGCGACTATTTAAGCGGTTGATTATCAGGCATGAAGATGGACCTAGTAATCTGGTTCCAGGCGGCATGAGAGAGTCCTCAATAAATTAAGTACGAATACCTTTTAAAGATCAAAGCCTTCAAAATGAATAATAAAACCAAGCGTAGTTTAATAAAGAGTCGATGGCAGAGCCGTGTGCCTTCTTTTTTTGGAGGCGTGCTACTTACACTCGCACCTGGCTATATAGCTGCGATGTGCCCGAATGATGCACTGTTAAATGAGCCCAGCCCATATCTCTTTTCTCCGGACGTGGATCAGAATCTTAATCAGATAATAAACGATGTAATAGGGAGTTATAATTTCTTATCCACTCCTGGCGGAGTGGATCTGAATAAAACTTTGACCTTGGTGAATGATATTGATGACTTGAAAGGGGCAGTGTATGACCCACATCGAGGTGAGGTGGTTCTCATTGGTCAGGGAGAGGTTACTTCTATTCAAGAACAGATAGATATGCACGATTTCATCGTAGCTGTGCGTACTGTCTATAGCGTTGACGCTGAAGGTAAACAGATCGACCCTGGGATTTCTTTTGGGGAGATAAATCTTGGGCAATCCACAATCGATGGAAAGATGGTGGCTGAATACAGAGGTGCAACAAGGGACACAAACTTTGGGCAGGTACTTTTCGATGCCGACTACATTCTGAAAAAGCTAGGGCAGGGAGTTGATGAAAATGGAAATATGCTGACAGGGTATGCAGTGCCAGAGTCGGTGAAAAGTGAAAAATGTCAAACGGTCATAAATCCAACACTTGCCACTTGCCTGGGTTATATGGGTAGTGCAGAACGATTTATTACTAACAATATTTCGTTTGCAGGGTACTCGTATCAATACTTGATAGAGCCTGCAAACATTGAGTTGGCGATGTTCAGTGATGGGGCGGGGGCGAATCAAGATCAGTCTTTTAAATTTATCGATGTCTCAATGCAAGTCTGTTTTAAGATCTATCAAGGAAATACAGAGATTACAGATAGCCTATGTCCTGGAGATGCGGTATCTGGGGATGCGCAGGGTCAGGCGATGGCGTTCAGTGAAAATATCACACAGCATTATGATGCCTACGCAGAAATTATAGAGTTACACTCAGCCACTGATGGTAGTTCGCCGCTGAAAAAACTTAAACGACTGGCTAAGATTGTTGGGTTGGTAAGGTGGCTCAGAGATAATAATGTACCGGTGGATCTTTCTTTTATGGAGGAATATACGCCACCCGAGATAAAAACGCCGCGTCTTGCTAATGTTTTGCAGATATGTCACGACGGTGCGGGAGGGATCATTCCAGCTTTTAGTGGTGCCTTTACTGGAGGCTGTGGGGAAAACGGCGTAATGATCATTGGTGGTGTGAGATACAATGAGGAAAACAGTGCATGTGATTTAACTAATCCAGTATGCAACGATTCTACATTTCTTGATGACGGTGCCAATGTGCCGGTTATAAATCGTGAGACATATGACCAGATGGAGTGGTCATTTGATAGTGAGCGTGAAATTGGAAGTGGAATTGAGTCATTTAATGCATATGGGCAGACTGTTTCGCCAAGTAGAAAGGATGGAGGGATTACGTTTACGGCGCATGGTCTTTCATATCCTAATCTGGGCGGGCACTCACTGGGTATTACCCCCCGGTATAATGCCTTTTCAAACAGCACCGATGTATTTGCGTTAGCAAGAGGTTGGTCAATTCTTCCGTTCGAAATGTCCTTTCCTGAGTCGGTTGGTTTTTTTTGCGAAGATGCCGGGGGGGTAGAGCCGTGTGATGCAGAATCTAACCCGCAAGGGATTATCGCGCAGAGTAGAATCAATATTATCGATAATATTTCATCGCGCTCACTGATTTTTGATCTTGCCGGAACCATTGATTTAATTGATGGTGCCACGACGGTTAGTCGACCTTACTACATATCTAGTGAAACGAATGACTGGATATATGAGCATCCTTCAGGCGAATTTATTTATAGCCGCTTGAATAAGCTGGACCAGCCGACCAAGGTGGTCTGGTTTAAACGAGTCGTTGGATCGTATAACGCATATAAAGCCGTCCCCTCATATATTATTGATGGATACCAGGAGGAGACATCATCCAATGTGGCTAATAAGAGCAACTCAGGCATATGGACGCAATACAATTATGACCTAAAAAACCACTTGATCGCTATCGAAGGGAATAATGGAAAGCGAATCAACATTGATTATAATGCAGGGGGGATTAGTCGTGCATGGTATTCAACTGCCTCGGGTGTGCGGGACGTGACATTTTCTGTAATAGGAAACGAGCTGAAGCAAACTACACGGTCATCAGGAGAAAAGTTTGATTATGTTTACGCTATTCCTGGGAATGAAGGCCCACCGTTTCAACTTATAGATGCAACCAGAAATGAAACGCTTATTTTATCAGGCCCAGATCTGGAAAATAGATCTACATATCTTGAGTCAAATAGTAATACAGCGCTTGCTCAGAATATTGTTTATGACCGAATTCCTTCAGATCGTTCGACAGATGAAGGGCTTGGGGCAACATATTCTGGTGTCGAATTATCTAAAACGGTATTGAATAAGACATCAGATGGTCGCAGCTCAACGTTATACAAGGATGAGCATGGTCGCTTGAAGGCCGCTGTATATAAAGCGCAGGTCAATACTCAAAATACGTTGCAGAGTATCCATTATCAATATGCCCCCGATCCTCTAGTATCTAGTAATCGACCACTATCAATCACTGATCCTCGTGGCAGTATGACAAAATATCTTTATGATGATAGTGGCAGGATTACCTCGATTACCGATCCACGCAGTACATTAGAAATACCACGTATCAAGCGTATTGATCGAGGGTTTGATTCTGCTGATGTTGATGTTGATGAAAGTGGTAAAGCTACATACAAGGCTGGGCTAGAAGGGTGGAAGCTGGAGGTTATTACAGATGCGAAAGGGCGTAAGAGCGCCAATAAGTATGATTCGGCCGGAAGACTGATAACGACATATCGGAGAATCAACGTTACGGATCAGGTGATAAATAGAGATATAGATGGTAAGCTGACTGACGAATTTATTTTTACTTTTGGGTATGGATTCGGGTATGCAGTTAATTATCTCTATGATCCTGCCTCTGGAAAACTGGCCTCTGTCACAAATACGGCTAGTGAATTGTCTGGAAAATATCCATGGATTAGTGCGAATGATAGCGTGCTGGTGACCCGACGAAACAGTTATGGTCAGGCGGAAAATGTCCAGTCTGCTGCAGGTTATGAAACAACATATCAGTACGATGGCCTGGCACGGTTAGTTTCCGTGCAGGGCCCGGCAGACAGTCAGGCTACGTCACTGAATTACAATGATCAGGGATTGGCTCAGGATCGCCTGAGCGCTATCGAAACTTCACTGGGGAAAACAGAGCAGTCTCATGATGTGATAAACCGCTCAGAAACAACAACTAATCCTCAGGGTGTTGCAACGACCACTTTCTATAATAATCAGGGAAATATCGAGCGTGTTGTTGAGATTAGTCCTGATGCTAGCAGTGTATTAACGACGCAATATTTTTACGACGAATTTGGTCGGCTGGATTATAAGCTGATGCCAAATGAGACCCGTGTCAATTATACATATGATGGTTTTGACCGTTTGCAGAGTATTTCTGAATTGGAAGAGGCGAGTGTGCCGAGTACAAATGCCGCACCTGTGTTTGTTACTGTTCCGTCAGGAACTACTACAGCTCCAGTGGGTAGTGAGTATTCCTTTACAATGGCGGCATCAGATGCAAATGCGGACAGTCTTAACTATTATCTTGTTGGTGCGCCTGAAGGGATGTCGATTGATCCAATAACCGCTGTCATCACCTGGACGCCAACGGGTGATCAGGTTGGCGACTATGAAGTAGTAGTGCAGGTGGTGGATGCCAACGGTGGTGTTGATACCATTACATTTATCATTACGGCGGGTGAATCAGATCCGGTAGGAGATAACTGTGTTGGTGTTTCGAATCCTGATCAGCGTGATACAGATGGGGATGGTTTTGGTAACTATTGCGATCCCGACTTAAACAATGATGGAGTTGTCAATTTTGCAGACCTTGCAGCATTTAAGAAAATATTCGGATTAGGAATAATTTCCGGTGATATGAGTGACCATGCGGATTTCAATGGTAGCGGTCAAGTGGACTACGACGATCTTGATATTCTAAGGGCCTATTTTGGCAAAGCGCCTGGTGCAAGTGGAGTGGCACAATGATTAACGTATTACACTCATTTGGCAAGGTGATATTATCTGTATTAATAGGGGTTTTCCTAGCTGTTACATTTGAGGTGGTTGAGGCAAGCCATCAAATTACTGGGTTGTCTAAGACAACTTTTTCTTCTAATAGTAATGATACCTTCTATATACGAGTGACTGATTATGGAAACATTAACTGTGTTACTCAAGCTGCCTGTGTGGTTTCTGAGCAGAGTTCTGCAGTTAATAGTATTACTATGAACCCCAGTGGAGGCTGGGACATAAATACAGCATCAATCACTGGCACCCAGTCCGTTTCAGTTATGGTGCAGGTAACAGTTCAAGCCCATACGCATCAGGTTTTTATTAATATTGCGGTGGTTGGCCCACCACCACCACCTGCACCTGTTGACGATGTCATAATAGATGTAACTTCTACTAATGGCTTTGTGAGTGACGGGGTTATATATGGAGATAAATCACATCAATTTCAGTTTAGACTGCTGATGTCTAGAGAGGGAAGTTCTGGTTATACAGAGGTGTCCCCTGGTGGAGGCTGGATAATAAGTCCATCAACTGCAGGTGTCACTATCAATTCAAGTGGGCTGTTGGTGATTTCGAATACCCTGCCGGATAACAGGCAGTTTACAGTCAGTGCTTCATACGATTCATTTTCTGACACTCAGATAGTGCGCGCGAGGGCGAAATTCCCAGAAAGCATGACATTGTTTATGGACGGTGTTGAGCTGATTGCTGGTGACCCTCTTCCTGTATTTGATGAGAATATATCGCCTGCTGCAATATTTTCTGCGCGGCTCAACTACGATAATGGTACAAGCGATAGTGTTGCAACTAGCTGGAGTACAGCTGATCCAGCAGTAGCAAATATAAATTCAACTGGCCAGATGGAGACTCGTAGTATTGATGACTCAAATACCCCCATTGTTCTTACAAGCTTGTCTAGCACTTACTATCCCAATAGCTCGCAATATTACCCTGATATAGGTAATGGGTTAAGTTTTACGCTATCTTTTGTAATCGTAAATGTACTGCCATTTGACTCGGTTATAGTGAAAGGCCCGCAGAGGGTATTTGATCAGAACTCGACAGGATATCAATATAAGGCATTCGTTGTTATGCCTGATAGCAGCCAGGTTCAAGTCAATCCTGCCTGGAGTGTAACCGATCTATCGGATCAGCCAATAAGCTTTGCCCAAATTGATCAAAGTGGGGTTTTGACGACTAATGTCTTAAGCCAGACTGAAAATGTGTTAATAAAAGCAGTAGTGAGCTATCTAGGTGAAACAATAACAGTTGTGCCACCTCCGGTTGAAATAATTAAGCCTGTGCCGTTAGAGATTACAATTTCAGGTGCAAGCATTGTCGATGAGAAAAGTGCAAGCGGTTATCAATATACTGCAAATGCGACTCTTCAGGATTCAAGTAGTTCTCAGGTCAATCCTGAATGGAGTGTGACCGACCTGCTGGGGCAACCGACGAGCCATGCGCAAATTGATGAGCTAGGCATCTTGACAACAAATGAAGTAAGTCAGGTAGAAAATATTCTTGTAAATGCCACGTTTATGTATTCTGATGGAGTCGGAAGTGATCAGCAAACTGTCACTATAGATAACTCCGAAAAGATATTGGATGGAATATCGATTGAGGGCCCATCAGAGCTAGTAGGTGGAAGCAGTGCGAACTATACGGTAATGGCTTCGTTTACTGATGGTTCATCCTCTAGTGTCGATAGTAACGAAATTTCATGGTCAATATCTGATACCAGCGTTACTTCTATAGCCACTTCTGGCGATCTGAATACAGCCAATGTAAATCAAAATATGATCGTAACTTTGCAGGCATTGTATCATTATAATGGAGTTACAAAAAAAGTAGAAAAAAACGTTTTAGTGACTTATGAGGTTGGCAGTGTGCTTAAAGGTAGCGCTACTGGTAATAACCTTATTGAGGTTATCGATGTCTCCAGCGAGGGGGCGTTATCCAATTTGGGTGGAAGCCAAGCAACTGTTAGTTCAGACGGGCGTTATGTAGCTTTTTTATCTGCCGGGACTAACTTGGTTGGTGCTAACGTAGACACAAATGGGTTTAGTGATGTTTTTGTACGCAACCTGGAAACTGGGTTTATCGAACGTGTCAATTTATCATCGTCCCCAGATCGAGCACAGGCTGATGATGAGAGTCTTTATGCCCCATCAATAAGTGCTGATGGTCGTTATGTAGCGTTCACTTCGAAGGCGGCTAATTTAGTTGAGAATGATGGGAACGGCCTCTACGATATATTCGTTCATGATCGTGACACTGGAGAAACTGAGCGTGTGAATGTGCCAGATTTAGCTAATCAAGCTACTTTAGGCGCTCAAGCTTCAGGTGGGCATTCATACACTGCATCTATTAGTGCTGATGGGCGCTATGTAGCATTCCAGTCTTACGCAACTAACCTGGTTATAGATGATACGAATAAAAAGGGAGATATTTTTGTCCATGATCGCAACACTGGTGTAACTGAGCGCGTTAGTTTGTCAAGCTCAGGTGCGCAAGCAATAGGGGATAGTTTCGTTTTCCCCTCAATTAGTGCAGATGGCCGCTATGTTGTTTTTTCATCTAATGCTTATAACTTGATTTCTTCTGATGTCAATGGTTCTGTTGTTGATGTTTTCAGACATGATCGTGTTGATGATGAAACAATTGTGGTTAATGTTAATCGTAATTTTCAGCAAGGTAGTGGAAATCGCTCATCGATTAGTGCTGACGGTCGGTATGTGGCATTTTATTCCACTGCGAATAATTTACTCGTGGGTGAGGATGGCGCTGATATTAATAATCTTGGTGATATCTTTGTTCGTGACATTGAAGGTAATAGTACTGAGCTTATAAGTGTTTCTAGCGATGGTCTTGTGCAAGCGAATGCTAGTAGTTCTGGTTCTTTTTCGATCAGTCCAGATGGGCGTTATGTTGCATTTACCTCTGATGCTACCAATCTAGTTGGTGATGATACTAATGGTTTTGAAGATGTTTTTGTTCATGACCGCTTGGGTAATATTACTGAACGAGTGAATGTTTTGAGTAATGGTACTCAGGCAAATGGTGATACGTCCCATGTGTCAATCAGTTCCAATGCAAGAAATGCGATTTTTGTTTCTCAAGCAACGAATCTAGATGAGCTGGACAGTTCTGGCACTCTTGATGACATATACATTGCTCGATTTGCTAGTAATGCTCATGTTAGTCTCACAGCCGTCGACAATACAGTTTCATTAGGTAATCAGATAGTTGTTGAAATTCACATGTCTTCGGGTGAAATATCATCTATTGGTGGCGCCCTGAACATCAACTACAATTCTGCATTTCTCGATTTTATCTCTTTCACCCCTAGTCTAGAATTGGTATTAGACCCTGTATTTAGACGTGAGCCAGACATAACAACTTCTGGCGTTACGCTTAATGGTCTTGCTTTTGGAGATTTTGCCGGGATAGAAGGTTCGAATTTGATCGGCTCGCTAACCTTTAACTCGCTGGTTGCTGGCATGGTAGAAATAACAGTTGGTGACAACCGTGTGACTGGTCCGATGGGCGGTATCTATATGGTCAATGGCGACTTGACAGATGAACTTAGTTTTTCAGGCGTTAACATCTTTATTGAGGATAACGCTGTGCCAGTGGCTGCAAGTCTTTCTATTGCCACTAACGAACGTACAGCCGTTGCTGACTTTATGAATGCCATCGACGGCGATACGGGTGAGCAGCTGAGCTATGTCATCTCCGGCGCGCCTTCAAAGGGCGAGGTTACCATCGATAACCCAACTACAGGGGCGTTCACCTATAGCCCGAGTATCGGGCAGACGGGAACCGACACCTTCACCTACCTTGCCAGTGATGGCAAGAGTAACTCGGCACCTGCCACCGTCACTGTCGCGATTAATGGCAACCCTCAACCACCAGTCTCTGATGACGGCACCCTCAATACAACTGAAGACTCAACAGGCGCAAGTGGCGTACTCACTGCCAGCGACTTTAACGCCGACCCACTTACCTATCGGATCGTTACGAACGGTAGCCGTGGCACTGCAACGATTAATAATGTAAATGCGGGTGACTATAGCTATGTACCCGATCCGAATGAGTTTGGTAGTGATACATTCACCTTTGTCGCTAATGATGGCACACAAGATTCGCTAGTTGCTGCGACTATTACGGTTTTGATTAGTCCAGTCAACGATACGCCTGTCGCAAGTAATGGTGTGTTAAGTACAAATGAAAATGTTGTGTATAATGGAGCGTTGGTTGCAACTGATGCCGATAGCCCAGCGCTGACCTACCGCATTGGAATCAATGGTTCGAAGGGCATGGCCGAGATACTCGATGCAAATACAGGGGTATTTAAATATACCCCAACTGCTAATGCCAATGGCTCAGACAGCTTCACCTTCATCGCTAATGATGACTTCTTGGACTCAAACATTGCGACGGTTAATGTTACGATCAATCCCGTCAATGACCCACCAGTACCTGGCGGAAACAATTTCACCGCAAGTGAGGATCTACTTCTAGGTGGCATGCTGGAAATGTCAGACCCAGATGGTGACCCACTAACCTACTCCATTGTTACAAACGGCGCACTGGGTACGGTGGTTATCAACAACACCGCTACCGGGGCATTCAACTATACGCCAAACCTGAATGCCAACGGCGTGGACACCTTTAGCTTCATCGCCAACGACGGCACAGTGGATTCTGCGATTGCCACCGCTACTGTCACGATTGCAGCGGTTAATGATGCACCGATGGCCATTGATGGCGTTCTGAGTACCGCACAGAATGTCGCAGGTAGCGGCACGTTGTCGGCAAGTGATATCGACGGTGATGCGCTGGCCTTCACTATCGCCACGAATGGCTCGTTGGGTACCGCAACCATCACCAATGCCGCGACAGGTGCCTATACCTATACACCTGATGAAGGGATGGCAGGCACAGACAGCTTTAGCTTCTCTGTCAATGACGGTTCGCTGAACTCGAATACAGCGACAGTCTCTGTCACGATTGATGCACCAGTGGGATCAGAAGAGAGTTCTTATGACTACGCCTGGAGCAATCCATTTGGTGGAACCAGACAGGATTACGCAAAGGGCGTGGCGACCGATGCCGCGGGTAATGTCTATGTGACCGGCTATTTTTATGGCACAGTCGACTTTGATATCAGTGCAGCGAGTGATTCGCACAGTGCTGCCAGTTACGATGTCTATGTCACCAAATTGAACGCCGATGGCAGCTATGGTTGGACACAGACCTTTGGTGGCACCTCTTCAGCTTACGGTTATGGGATTTCAGTGGATGACCTGGGGAATGTCTATGTGGCAGGCACATTCTACAATTCGGTAGACTTTGACCCTGGTGTTGGTGTCGATAACCATAACTCAGTTTCGGGAGCAGATGTTTTTGTGACCCGATTAAACGCCGATGGCAGTTATGGCTGGACACACACCTTTGACGGCGATTTTTCATCAAGTGCCAGCAATGTGATCGCGCTGGATAATGCCGGTAATGTAGTCGTGACTGGTTCTTACGCAGGTACTGTCGATTTTGATCTCACCGGGACAGGTGATACGCACACCTCAAATGGGGGCAACGACATCTTCCTGACCAAGCTGGGCGCGGATGGGAGCTACGGCTGGACGCGGACTATCGGCGGCAGCGGGGCCGATGATGCCACTGCGGTTGCAGTTGATGCGAGCAACAATATCTATGTGACCGGTGGCTTTAGCAATACGGTTGATTTTGATGCCGGTGCAGGTGTGGATCAGCAGTCCTCATCAGGTGGTAATGACATCTTCGTGATGCAGTACCTGCCAGATGGCAGTTATGGCTGGGCAAACACCATTGCTGGTGTTAATAGCAATCACGCTCGATCAATCGCTGCGGATGCAAACAACGCGATTTATATAACCGGTCTTTTCAAAGGTACTGTTGATTTTGATTCGGGGGCAGGGGTCGATAACCATGCAGATGCAGGTAACTACAATATGTTTGTTAGCAAGCTGGGGACGGATGGCAGCTATCGCTGGACGCGCACACTGGGCAGCAGCACTTTCTCATTAGGCCGGAGTGTTGTGGTTGGTCAGCAGGGCGACCTCTTTGTGGGTGGCATGTTTACCGGCACGGTAGATTTTGATCCGGGCGTAGGCGATGACAGCTATTCCAGCCACGGCAGTAATTACGATGCCTATATGACGCATTTCAAGGCGGATGGCAGTTATGGCTGGACCAAGGCGGTGGGAAGTAATAATTACAGGGATGAGGTGACAGGTATCGCTGTGGATCCGATGGGGTCGGTGATCCAGGTCGGTGTGTACTTTGATACCGGGATATATACCTATGGCTGGGTTGATTTTGATCCGGGGCCGAACGACGACAGCTATCGGTCGAAGGGTAGGACGGATGCCTTTGTGACGAAGTGGCAGTTTAATCAGGGGTCAGGTAGTGACGCCAATCTGGATAGTGACGGTGACGGCTATCTCGATACCAATGATGCCTTTCCTTCTGACCCGACGGAATGGCTCGATACCGATGGGGACTTGATGGGCAATAATACGGATCTTGATGATGACAACGATGGCATGCCGGATGATTATGAGCTGACTTACGGTTTCGATCCGCTAAATAGTGCCGATGCGTCGTTGGATAGTGATGGCGATGGCATTAACAATCTAGATGAGTTTTTGCAAGGATCTGACCCAACCATTTCAGATGCTGCGATGACTTCATCCTATACCTACGGCTGGAGCAATCCATTTGGTGGAACCAGACAGGATTACGCAAAGGGCGTGGCGACCGATGCCGCGGGTAATATCTATGTGACCGGCTATTTTTATGGCACAGTCGACTTTGATATCAGTGCAGCGAGTGATTCGCACAGTGCTGCCAGTTACGATGTCTATGTCACCAAATTGAACGCCGATGGCAGCTATGGTTGGACACAGACCTTTGGTGGCACCTCTTCAGCTTACGGTTATGGGATTTCAGTGGATGACCTGGGGAATGTCTATGTGGCAGGCACATTCTACAATTCGGTAGACTTTGACCCTGGTGTTGGTGTCGATAACCATAACTCAGTTTCGGGAGCAGATGTTTTTGTGACCCGATTAAACGCCGATGGCAGTTATGGCTGGACACACACCTTTGACGGCGATTTTTCATCAAGTGCCAGCAATGTGATCGCGCTGGATAATGCCGGTAATGTAGTCGTGACTGGTTCTTACGCAGGTACTGTCGATTTTGATCTCACCGGGACAGGTGATACGCACACCTCAAATGGGGGCAACGACATCTTCCTGACCAAGCTGGGCGCGGATGGGAGCTACGGCTGGACGCGGACTATCGGCGGCAGCGGGGCCGATGATGCCACTGCGGTTGCAGTTGATGCGAGCAACAATATCTATGTGACCGGTGGCTTTAGCAATACGGTTGATTTTGATGCCGGTGCAGGTGTGGATCAGCAGTCCTCATCAGGTGGTAATGACATCTTCGTGATGCAGTACCTGCCAGATGGCAGTTATGGCTGGGCAAACACCATTGCTGGTGTTAATAGCAATCACGCTCGATCAATCGCTGCGGATGCAAACAACGCGATTTATATAACCGGTCTTTTCAAAGGTACTGTTGATTTTGATTCGGGGGCAGGGGTCGATAACCATGCAGATGCAGGTAACTACAATATGTTTGTTAGCAAGCTGGGGACGGATGGCAGCTATCGCTGGACGCGCACACTGGGCAGCAGCACTTTCTCATTAGGCCGGAGTGTTGTGGTTGGTCAGCAGGGCGACCTCTTTGTGGGTGGCATGTTTACCGGCACGGTAGATTTTGATCCGGGCGTAGGCGATGACAGCTATTCCAGCCACGGCAGTAATTACGATGCCTATATGACGCATTTCAAGGCGGATGGCAGCTATGGCTGGACCAAGGCGGTGGGAAGTAATAATTACAGGGATGAGGTGACAGGTATCGCTGTGGATCCGATGGGATCTGTGATCCAGGTTGGTGTGTACTTTGATACCGGGATATATATCTATGGCTGGGTTGATTTTGATCCGGGGCCGAACGACGACAGCTATCGGTCGAAGGGCAGGACGGATGCCTTTGTGACGAAGTGGAATAATAGTTTAGTGCCTACGCCATAATGGATCAAAATCATGTATGACAATAAAACAACAATGCGATTGAGTGATATGAATAAGAAGTTGTATGTAGTGATTGCGTTATCCCTGGGGTTAGGAATGGTGATGCATAATGTGGCTCACGCCAGCATCAATACCACCAGCTACGATCACAGTCAGTATATAAGCAGCGGCATCGTCACCAAGACAGACCCCAACGGCAACCGTATTCAGTATACCTACGATGCAGTCAATAACCTCACCCAGATGGGACTGCCAGATGCACCAGGTGGCGCGGTGAACTACGGTTACAGCTACGACCTCACCGATCAGCTTGAGACCATCACCTACCCCGAGGGGTCGCAGCAGTTTGCTTATGATGACCTTGATCGGCTGGTATCAATCACTGTCAATGAATTTAACTCAACGGGTCCATTGTTGGATTTTTCGTATGATCACCAGGACAGGATCACCTGGATCACCTACCCCGGTAATGGCGAAGTCTGTTATGAGTATGATCCGGACGGGCGTATCACCCGCGTGGGACGGTCTCATACCACAGGTACTGCGCAGTGCAGTGGTGCATCGGAAAAAACCGACTACAGCTATGATGCTAAAGGGCGTCTGGCGAGTATCACCTACCCCAACGGGTTAAGCCAGTATCGCAGCTACCACACCGATACCGGTCTGCTGAAAGAGGTCGGCTACAAATATTCAAATGGAACCCTGCTCTATAGCGACAGCTACGAATATATTCCATTTACGAGGCTCTATCATAAAGTCATCCGCAAAATGGCGACTGGCAGTAAAACCACTGAATATGGTTATGATGCCTATGAGCGGGTCACATCAGTACTGGAGCCGAGTGGGCGCAAAACAGTGTTTGAATATGACCCCTTTGGGAACCGGCTCAAAGAGACCATCACCAATGTCAACGATGCCAATGCCTCTGGCGGCAGCCCCAGAGCATATGGGGAATACCAGTACATCTACCCGGACAAGAGTAATCGGCTCGACAAAATCAACTACCAGCCGCCCGGCACAGCAGTATTCGTATTGCACGAAGACTTTAGCTATGACGCCGCTGGCCGCATTACCAGTCGTACCGATAGCACCGGCACCACGGCCTACACCTTTGATGACCGAGGGTTGATGATAAATGCCAACATGGCCGATGGCACGGTCATCGCCTATAGCTATGATGCACTCGGTAATCGCCGTGCCAAAACAGTCAATGGTGCAACCACCAACTACCTCACCGCGCCGATCTTCGGCATGTCGCATGTGCTGGCGGAGCTGGCAGAAGATATGACGATCAAGAGCAGCTACGTCTACGCCGGGCCGCAGTTGTTGAAAGAAGAGCCTTCGACCACCGACCGCAGCAAAGACCTCTACATGCTGCACGAAGGGAAGGTGGGCAGTATCACCCATACGGTGGATATGAACGGCAGTATCCGCAATGAGTATGATTACGATACCTTCGGTACCCGTTCTAACGTGAGAACGGCCAGTACTGGTTCAAACCAGCATTTTGGCTATACCGGTGAGATGTTCGATGAAGAGAGTGGCTTGCTTTACCTGCGGGCACGCTATTATGATCCCTCTATCGGGCGGTTTATTAGTGCGGATCCGTATCTGGGGCGGATGGCGGAGCCGGTGACGCAGAACCGGTATATTTATGTGCATAATAATCCGTTGTTGTATGCTGATCCTAGTGGGATGTGTGTGGGGCCATTGATTGTTGCGTGTGCTAACGCTGGAAGGTATCTAGCTCAAAATGCACCAGGGGCAATTATTAGTGCTGGTGGGACTTTTGCAGCTAGTTATGCTTCAAATGGGGGGGATTGGTGGGCTGCGGGTCAAGATGCGTTGGTTGCAGGGGGAACAGCGCTTATTATTCCGTCAGTGAAATCTGAGAGAGTGTTTACGGGTATGGTTCAGTCGGCGTCAGGTAATGCGGCGGCACAGGTGATAAATATTAATATCAGAGAAACGGAAGAGGAATTTGATTGGGGAGAACTCGGTATTGCGACAGCAGTATCTATTCCTGCAAATGTATACAGGTCTGGTGCGGCTGCACTTGGAGTCGGGGAAATGACCTCAGCTATTACAGGCGAGTTTATAGTTCAATCAGGAGCATTCACGGCAAATTACTTGATGGAGGACTTTGGTGTTCCTATATGTAGAAATTAATTATGTTATCCGAGACTGAATTGGGAGAAAAACTAGGGCGCTATAGGTATTCGTGGCTGGGACGGCATCGCGGGATTGTTATTTCATTGCGTGTGATTGTTTTTTTGGTTATTACAGCAATTTTGGTGTTGCTGTTTGATGATAATGTTGAGGGTGGTAGGAATTTCTCGAAAATTTTTGGAATGGCCGAGTTTTTTTTAGTTTTGTTGGTGGGGGGCGTGTGTGCCGAAATGATGTTCGGTGTTGTAAAGCTCTTTAATGATGTTGTGGCCCGAGAGAATGGAATTGAGGTTATTTCAAGGGAGGGGAAGCGTTGCTGGATTCAATGGGATGAGATAAAGGATGTTGTTGCTTTTGATATGACGGTAAAAGAAAAAGAGGGCGAAATTTCTGAGTATACGAAGGCCTTTGGTACCAGTGGGTTTAAGATTTTTTCTTCGAAAGGAGATGTGTGTGTGTATCGTACCATTCGTGATTATGATGAATTGAAAGAAGTTATTCTTTCAAAAATATCAATGGGGTCAGAATGAACCTCCCCCATTTTAACGGATACTTAAATGGGTTAAAGGGGTCAGAGCCCTTTACAGAAAACCATTTAACCGCTACTATCCCTCCATTGTCACCTGGAAGGATAGTTGAATGCCGAGAAAGCCAGGAATTTTCCTGCCGGATGTACCCGTGCATATCGTACAGCGCGGGCAAAGCCGCGAGCCGGTGTTTTTTGAAGCAGACGACTACCACGCCTATCGCCGTTGGATGACAGAATCGGCAATCCGCTACGAGTGTGCAATACACGCCTATGTCCTAATGACAAACCACATTCATATACTGGCGACACCCAAAAATAAGCATAGCATCAGCCAGATGATGCAATATATTGGAAGACGC
>Ga0316207_10003001_pt1 | contig 16302 bp, 12 predicted proteins | sample 6weekpyrite_MG_FD_204943 | JGI IMG/M metagenome (GOLD analysis project Ga0316207, IMG submission 204943) | Microbial mat bacterial communities from mineral coupon in-situ incubated in ocean water Damariscotta River, Maine, United States -... | ecosystem: Environmental > Aquatic > Marine >...
TTGATGTATGCAAAGGGTGGTGAGTTTGCAGAACAGAAATTTCAGCTAAATGATTTACTGGTCACATTTAATACACGTATTGAAAATACGATTAGAGAAAAAAAAATACAGTTAAGCATAATCAGTCAATTGAATGATATTCAGTTAACCGGAAGCTTAGATGCGCTGGTAAGTGTGTTAATTAACCTGCTCGAAAATGCAATGCAGGTTTGTGAGGGTGATTGCAAGATAGAACTTGAAGTTTATCAACAGGCAGATTATCTGATTTTAGCTGTCCGCGATAACGGTCCTGGCCTAAGTGTTGATCAACAAACAAAAATATTTGAGCCATTCTTTACCCAACGTGAGGGTGGTACAGGCCTGGGCCTTGCTGTTGCACAATCTATAGTTCAGGCTCATCACGGTGATTTACTGGTTCGGTCACAACCGGGTAAGGGATCTAATTTTTATATTTGTTTACCTTTAAACAGAAGTGAGCAGTTCCTGGCCAGTGGTCAGAAGAATACGCTTTATCCCAAAAAAATGAAAAAAGCTGATCAAATTATTGGGAAAGTAAATGGAGAAAATATATGAGTCAAAATAAACAACAATGCAAAGATGTTTTAATTGTTGAAGATGATGAGCAACTTCGAGAAGCTATCTGTGATACCTGTGAAATGTCCGGATATTCAGTGGTAAGTGCTGAACATGGTCAGGCTGCGCTACTCAGGTTAAATGAGCAGCAATTTAAACTGGTAATCAGTGATGTACAGATGCAACCCATGGATGGAGCTGAATTATTACAGCAAATTAAACTGAAATACCCGGATTTACCTGTGGTAGTAATGACGGCTTATGCAAGCATAGAAAAAGCCGTTGATTTTATGCGCCTGGGTGCAGCAGACTATCTGGTTAAGCCGTTTGAAGTGGAAGCCTTGCAACAGGTAATTAAGAAATTAATTGACAAGGAAGTTGTTGTGAAGCATGAATCTGAACTGTTGGCAGAAGATGAAAAAATGCGTTCATTAAAATTACTTTCCAGTAAGGTGGCGCAAAGTGAGGCGACCGTTCTGCTATGTGGAGAAAGTGGAGTTGGCAAAGAAGTTTTTGCACAGTTTATACATAACCAGTCTAAACGTGCCGAACAGGCTTTTGTTGCTATTAACTGTGCCGCTATTCCAGAAAATATGCTGGAGGCGGTACTGTTTGGTTACGAAAAAGGAGCGTTTACGGGGGCTGTTCAGGCAACACCGGGTAAATTTGAGCAGGCGCAGAATGGTACCTTATTATTAGATGAAATATCTGAAATGGATGCGGGCTTACAGGCTAAATTATTACGTGTATTGCAGGAAAAAGAAGTTGAACGATTAGGCAGCCGTAAAACTATTAAGTTAAATGTGCGGGTACTGGCAACGACTAATCGTAATTTGAAAGAAGAAGTGAGCAATGGTCGATTCAGAGAAGATTTATTTTATCGACTAAGTGTGTTTCCAATACAAATTCCACCCTTACGTGAACGTGTCGCGGACATTATTCCGATTGCAAATAAATTGTTAAATAAACAGACTGGAAAGTCGTGTCAAATATTAACATTAACGTCAGATGCGCAGCAAAAATTACTAAATTATAGTTGGCGGGGAAATGTGCGAGAACTGGATAATGTAATACAGCGCGCACTTATTTTCAAAGAAGGTAATGAAGTTACCGCAACAGATATTCATCTTGAAGCGGATGATTATGAACTGGTGAATAATCATCATAAAACTGCTACGGAACAGGATTCAGAGTTGGTGAATGGTCTTAAAGATCGTGAGCAACAACTTATTCTTGAAGCATTAAAAGCGGGGAAGGGTAGTCGAAAGTATGCGGCTGAAAGACTGGGTATCAGCCCTAGAACTCTGAGATATAAATTAGCCAGAATGCGCGACTCAGGAATAAGCATATAAATTTGTATAGTGGGTCAAGCGAAGCGGATCCCGCAGAATTGCGATAATCTATGGTGTATCTATTTCGTTTGATTCACCTTACTTTTGAGAAATATTATGAGCAACATGAATATAAACCAGGTATTAGCACAAATGCGGGTGTTAGAGGCACAGGCTAAATTACAGGTGGGTACAGAGTCATTACCCGTTAATGAAACCCAGGGTGTTCAAAAAACTGATTTTTCAGAAGTCCTGGCAAATTCTTTAAATAATGTAAATGATAATTTAATGTCTGCTGGTGAAATGGCCAAAGCATTTGAAAAGGGTGACTCTGGTATCTCTATGGCGGAGTTAATGATTAATATGGAGAAAGCCAGTGTTTCTTTTCAGGCGATGACACAGGTTAGAAATAAATTATTAAATGCGTACCAGGAAATAATGAATATGCCGGTTTGAAAGATAGTCGTAAGTCGTAAGTCAAAGCCTCGCGCCGTAGCCGCAGTATATTGCTTTTTCTTTTTTGACTTAAGACTTCTTTATAAAGCATAAGAAAATTTCAGTGAGTTAAAAGGTTTGAAAATGGCAGAGCAAGCGGCAGTACCAAATACAACAATGATGATTCCCGTGCCTCGATTTATTGGTGCTATATTAGGCGTTGTGGTTAGCGTATTGGTGAGTATTGGTATTTATACCTGGGGTACTACACCAAGTTTTTCATCTTTATATACCGGGCTTGAGCCGGGTGATGCAGCTGAAGTTGTTGCCGCATTACAGGCAGCAGCTATACCTTATGAACTTAATGCGGCTTCCGGTTCAGTTATGGTTGAGACGGGGCGAGTGCATGAAGCACGATTAAATTTGGCCGCCCAGGGTTTACCAAAAGGTACTGCTATTGGTGTCGAAATGTTGCAGCAGGAACAGAGTTTCGGTACTTCACAGTTTGTTGAAAGTGCTCGTTATCATCATGCTATGGAAACCGAATTCGCTAGAACAATTGGTACTATGCGTAATGTAAAGTCAGCCCGGGTGCACCTGGCTATTCCCAAGCATTCGGTGTTTGTGCGTAAACAACAAAAACCCAGTGCATCCGTTGCGCTCAGTTTATATGGTGGACGTACTATTGAGCAGGGCCAGGTTAATGCCATTATACATATGGTTGCTTCGGGCATTGCAAATTTATCAGCGGAAAATGTTACCGTGGTTGACCAGAATGGTCGTTTGTTATCCTCGGGTGATTTAGCCAGTAATGTGGCAATGACCGCCCGTGAGTATGATTATGCTCGACAGGTTGAGCGTGATTTTGAACAACGTATTGAGCATTTACTTGAGCCAGTTATGGGTGTGGGTAAAGTGCGCGCAACCGTCAATGCTAAAATTGATTTTACTCAACAGGAGAGCACGGAAGAATTATTTAACAATGCAAATAGAACCCTGCGTAGTGAACAATCTTCACGTTCACAACGGTTTAATAATGTTGATGGCAATGGCGTTCCCGGTGCGTTGGCGAATCAACCGCCAGAAGGAGGCCAGTTAGTAGAAGGTGCCGGTGGTGCAGGAGAGGGTTTTAATAATCGGGCTGCGACTAATTCCAGTCAGGATAGTGTGAAAAATTATGAGGTTGATCGCACTATTCGTCACTCACGCCTGAATAGTGGAATTATTCAACGCCTTACCGTGGCGGTTTTAGTTGATGATCGAATTGTTGTAGAAGAGGGTGAGACCACGAGAACCCCATTAACAAAAGAAGAAATCACCCGTATTACTTCTCTGGTACAACAAACTATTGGCTTTGATCAAAATCGGGGAGATCTGGTGAATGTAATTAACGCATCATTTACACCATTAGCAGAAATTGAGGATTTACCCGAGGCATCAATGATGGAAAATAAATGGGTACAATTTGCGCTAAAATGGATTTGGCCGTTTATACTTATATTAGTGGTTATATTTACAATACTAAAACCCTCTATAAAAGGTCTAACATCATATGTGCCACCAACACCGGTTTTACCTTCACCTGAGGGTGAAGAAGGCGAAGGCAGTGGCGGAGCCGGTGAGGCTGGTGAGGGTGGCGAGGCTGGTGAGGGGTTAGCACAGCTTGAACATCAGGAAGATGCGATACCCTTACCGACAGACTCGGATGAAAAAATAGAATTTGCTAAATCAATGGCTCAACAGGATCCGAAAAAAGTGGCTAATGTGGTTAAAGGCTGGGTCGGTGTAGAATCTTAAACTTGTGAAAGACTATGGCAGAAGAATCTAATATCTCATTAACCGGTGTGCAACGGGCAGCTGTCTTATTAATGGCAATGGGCTCTGAAAATGCTGCAGAGGTACTAAAACACCTGAACCCAAAAGAAGTGCAAAGTCTAGGTGCTGCAATGGCAACGCTTGAAAATGTAAACAAGGCAACCATGTCCAAAGTTATGGATGAGTTTATTGCTGAAGTGGGTGATCAGACATCGGTTGGCATTGGGCAGGAAGATTATATTCGCGAGATGATGGTTAATGCTTTAGGCCAGGATAAAGCCAATAGCATGATTGACCGAATTTTACTGGGCAGTGGTAATAAAGGTCTGGAATCTTTAAAGTGGATGGATGCAAGATCTGTTGCAGAAGTTATACGCCTGGAACACCCGCAAATAATATCCATAGTTTTATCTTATCTTGAACCTGATCAGTCTGCCGAAGTGTTAAAAATGTTACCGGAACGTGCGCGTCCAGATATTTTAATGCGTGTGGCTGCACTGGAGGGAATTCCTCCAGCCGCCTTACAGGAACTGGACAAAATTATGGAGAAACAATTTTCTGGTAGTCAAAATGTGAGCCAGAATACGATGGGTGGTTTTAAAACCGCAGCTAATATTCTTAATTTTATGGAGTCTTCTATTGAAGGCGCTATTATGGATTCCATTGCTGAGCATGACCAGGAAATGCAGGAGAGTATTTCTGAATTGATGTTTGTCTTCGATAATTTAAATGATGTTGATGATAGAGGTATTCAGGCATTGCTCAGGGAAGTTTCTACAGATAGCTTAACCCTTGCGCTAAAAGGTGCTGATGAAGGTCTAAAAGAAAAAATACTTAAAAATATGTCAAAACGTGCGGCTGAAATGTTGCGTGAAGATATGGAAGCCCGTGGCCCGGTACGCTTAAGTGAGGTGGAAGTAGCACAGAAAGAAATTATTAGTACCGCACGTCGACTGGCCGAAGAAGGTGATATTGTTCTGGGTGGTAGTGGCGGTGAAGAAATGGTTTAACAAGCTGAGCTTCAAGAGATACTTAAACTATGTCAAAACTATTAAACGTTTCTGAAAGTGATATTAAGCATTATGTGCTACCTGAGCTCAGTGGCAATATTGTAGGCATGAAAGATGATGCCATAAGTCCGCAAACCGTAGAAGAAATTGAAGCCCTACAAAAACAGGCTTATGACGAAGCGGTTGCAGCGGGTCGTGCCGAGGGTTTAAAGCAGGGGCTTGAGGAAATGGCTTTGAATGCGAAAAGATTACAGGCCATGTTTAACTTTTTGCAGCAACCTTTAAATGAGATGGATAAACAGGTTGAACGTCAATTAACCGAGCTAGCTATTTTGCTTGCCGAACAGTTATTGCAAAAAGAAAGCAGGTTCGATGCGCAACATATACAAAACCTGGTACATAACTCGCTTGAATATTTACCAGTTAAATCAAGAGATATACAGGTGCGGTTAAATTCGGATGATATAGCCTTGCTAAACCAGGCAGAAATAAATACTAATGAACAAAGCTGGAGTTGTATTGCAGATAATAGTATTACGCCCGGTGGTTGTGTTATTGAATCTTCAACTTCACATATTGATGCAACGGTAGAGACCAAACTTCAACAATTAGTTGATCAACTGACCCTACACCAGGAAGACCATCCTGAATCAACTGATTAATACAGGTTTATAATGCAACAGAATGATTACTTTAAACACTGGATGTCTAGCCTGGAAAAAGCACAAGCTCGCATAACAGCACCTGAGCCGGTTGTTGAAGGTCGTTTAACCCGTATGGTTGGTTTAACGCTTGAAGCCATTGGCTGTGAGGCAGCGGTAGGTACCAGTTGTAATATTATTGCCCCGGGTAATCACAGTATTGAAGCTGAGGTAGTGGGATTTTCAGGTGATAAAACCTATTTGATGGCAATGGGTGAAAGTCGTGGTCTAATTCCTAACGCAAAAGTAATACCGGTTGGTCACTCAAGCTCAATAGAAATTTCCGATGGTTTTCTGGGTCGGGTAGTTGATGGTAGAGGTCGCCCTTTAGATGGTAAAGGGCCGGTTAAAATGAATCATGATCTGTCTGCTAATATGCCTCTGGCTGGTAAACCCATTAATCCCTTAATGCGTGACCCTATTAAACAACCTCTAGACGTAGGCGTGCGTGCGATTAATTCTTTACTCACCGTTGGCCGTGGTCAACGTATGGGCTTGTTTGCAGGCACCGGTGTAGGTAAAAGTATTTTACTGGGTATGATGACAAAGTACACAGAGGCAGATGTAATTGTAGTTGGCCTTATCGGAGAGCGGGGGCGTGAAGTAAAAGAATTTGTGCAGGATATTTTAGGTAAGGATGGAATTAAACGTGCCAGTGTTGTAGCCGCACCGGCCGATGCGTCTCCACTGGTACGAATTCATGGTGCAATGCTGGCGACGAGTGTTGCGGAATATTTTCGTGATCAGGGTAAAAAGGTTTTATTATTAATGGACTCACTATCACGATTTGCCCAGGCACAACGTGAAATAGGTTTGTCTATTTCTGAACCCCCTGCAACGAAAGGGTATCCTCCTTCTGTTTTTGCGCGCATTCCCCAGTTAGTTGAAAGGGCTGGAAATGGACAAGCGGGTCAGGGCTCTATTACCGCTTTTTATACCGTACTAACTGAAGGTGATGATAACAACGACCCAATTGCAGATGCGGCAAGGGGGATTCTTGATGGTCACATAGTACTGTCACGTCAGATGGCAGATATGGGGCAATATCCAGCCATTGATCTTGAAGCATCTGTGAGTCGTGTTATGCCAATGGTTACTACCGATAGTCAGTTGCAGCAAAGCCAGCAAATAAAGCAACTATACTCATTGTATGAACAAAATCGTGACCTGATTAATGTAGGTGCTTATCAACAGGGCAGCAATTCAGAAATTGATCGGGCCATAGCCATGCAATCCTATATCCAGGCGTTTATGCGTCAAAGTATGGGGGAAGCGGTTTCCCTCGGACAGAGTCAGCAGATGCTTGAACAGCTGCTTGCTCAGGCTGAAATTAAAGAAGCTTAATTGACAAGTTTTAAGTCGTAAGTCAAAGCGGACAGACTGTGCCTGTTTGTTTTGATTTTTCTTTTGACTTAAGACCTAAGACTTACGACTATTTTTTATGCGCTCAAAACGAATCCAGCCTATCGCAAAACATGCAGACCAGTTGCAACAGCAGGCGGTCCAGATTTTTGTGGCTGCACAACAGGCTGTGTTAGATGCACAATTACAGTTAGAGCAGTTAATAGAATATCGGAGTGAGTATAACTGTGCACATGTAACACCTGGTTCAAATGCAACTAAGTTAAAAGATTATCAGTTATTTATGAATAAACTGAATCAAAGTATTGATCAGGCACGACTTAATATTCTTAATAAGAAACAACTGTGCGAACAACAGAGAATCAAATGGCTTAAAACCCGCTCACGGAGCAAAGCACTTGATGCAGTGATTGTGAAATATCAAATTCAGGAAGAGCAGGTTGAGGCTCGGATCGAGCAGATGGAACAGGATGAATTTGCCAGCAGGATTAAAAGATAGTCGTAAGTCAAAATCAAAAGCAATTTCAAACAAACAGGCACAACCTGCCTGCTTTGATTTACGACTAGCTTTTAAAATTGGCCCATCTATTGCTCCTGTCTTAATAATACAAATAAATTTGAGACAGGTGGTTTATGGAATTACTCCAGCAAATCGAAGTAAAAGCGCCTAACAATGGGCAAAAATCCGTAGATAAGCAGACTCGTTTAAGTGAATCAAGCAATGCAGACTCTGCAAAAAATAAGCCATTTGAAGAGCAGTTAAACAAACAGATTGATCAGGTAAAAGAAAAAGTAGACCATGAAAAAACTGAAGATAATCAGCAGGTTAATTCCTCTAAAGAGGAAGTGCAAGCAGCTGAGGGTATGAACAATGATGCTTCATCCGTAACGTCAGAGTCAGTGGATTCCATTGAAAATGGATATGATAATGAAGTAATAGAGGGTGTAGCCAATGGCTTACAGGTGGAGGAGACTTCGAACTCTTTAATCGACGTATTATTGCCACAGGAAGGCAGTGATTTGCCGCTTTCAGATGCAGTTACACAAACACTTAACCCAAAGCAGTCAATTCAGGATTTATCGGTGTTTCAAAGATCAAACCTTACCCAGTCAATTAATGCAGACTCAGTAACAGTGAAAGCATCTATTACACCCCAACAGAGTTTAGAAGGCCCAGGGAAAGTCCAGCATCAAATTAGTGAACTTATTAATAAAACACAGCAAAAATTAGTTAGCCCGAGTCTGCAATCATTAGCGGCTGATGCAAATACAGTTAAACCCCTGAATGTACCTGTGAACCTGGCATCTTCATCGTCAGAGAAGGTAAATATTCAGGATATGCATTATATAAAGATGGTGAGTGAGATGCCGACTACGGATGTCATTGCACAATCTACTCGGTTGCAACAAGTTCCACTAACCACTACAGTTTCGACAAACTTACCTTCGGCGCAAAATATTTTAACGGGTCCAATTACAGAAACAGCCAGTGGAATCACACCATCCTCTTTGGGTAATACATTGAATTTATCAATTCCTACCAATATACAAAATCCAAACTGGTCACAACAAATGGCCCAGCAGGTTTCGTATATGATTAAGGGCGGTTTTCAACAGGCTGAAATTAAATTGAATCCAGCTCACCTGGGGCCAATGGAAATTAAGTTGATGATAAATGATGATCAGGCGAGTATTAATTTTGTTGCACAACACGCGCCGGTACGTGATGCCCTGGACAATGCTTTACCCAGACTAAAAGAAATGCTGGAGCAACAGGGTTTAAATTTATCTGATGTGGATGTCTCTACTCAGTCAGAGCAGCAACAGGCTAACGCAGAATCGCAAGAGCAGGGTAATGTTGATTCACATCCAGGGTCATTGAAGGAGCAGATAGAGACAGAAGGTATGGAGCAGGGGGTAATGGTAAATATGGATGTTAACTCTGGGCTTAGTATTTTTGCGTAAAGATTGAAAGCTGTTTACGAAAATGGACGCTAAAGTACGCAAATAAAAGTAAATGCATAATGTTATATTTACCGATACAAATATACTACAAAACCATTCACGTATATTTGCGCAAACAGCTTTTTGCTTTAATTAGCTACTTAATCTGAGTAACTAAACTAACAACAGTATGCAATAATTTAGCAGAATCTACCGGCTTTTTTAATAAAGCGCTTATGTTTAAGTCTTCAATACTTTCCATATTAAGTGAATCACTATGACCGGTATAGATAATAATTGGTAGTTCAGGGCGAATTTCATGCATCTGGAGTGCTAATTTGTCGCCGGTAATGACGGGCATGGTTTGGTCACTTACAATTAAATCAAAACTCTCAGGTTTACTTTTAAATGCTTGTAAAGCTTCTACGGAGTCACAGAAAACAGTAGCGTTAAAACCCGTGCCCCTGAATAGTTCGCCCATATATGATGCAACACTATTTTCGTCGTCAATAATCATAATATGTTTGTTGTTGATATCAGATTTACTTATTTCATCTTTTGCAGCAGGCTTTTCACTTGATGACTTATCGGCAATTTTAAAAAGCAACTGAATACAGTTTCCCGATTCCTCAGAATTTTCATCTAAGTGGCTGTTTGAAATGATCATATGACCATCAGTGCCATGAATCATATTGTTTACAAAAGCTAATCCTGAATCCTTGTTTTTATTGTTTTCTGAGAAAAGATCAGTAAGTATGTTTTTAGCTGTTTCTGGGCCATTGTCAAAAATAGAAAGTGTTACATATTTACCTTTTATCTTGTTATTGCAGGCAGAGCAATATGTATCTGAGAATTTATCTATATCAAGTGTAATTTTAATTTTTCCTTTATCTTTACCTTGAAGGGTATTACGGGAGTTTGTGAGCAGGTGCATAACCATTTGATTGAACTTTGAAGCATTGACATTAACAGCTGGCAGATCATTGTTAATGTTCAACTGCATATCAGTAGATTCAGGTAAAGCTGAGTCTAACATTTGAAGAGTACCCTTTAACATTGAAGGTAGTAAAATTGCTTTGTCTGGTGTGTCATCTTGCAGGTTAATGCTTTGTAGTTGTGCAATAATGTCCCTGGCTTTTATTCCTGCATTATGTATTTGTGTTAAGTACTTATACAGTTTCGTATTACTTTCATCTATTGTTTCGAAAGCTAGCTCAGAAAAGCCTAATATGCTAACCAGTATATTGTTGAAGTCATGGGCAATACCACCAGCAAGCATGCCAATTGCTTCAACTTTCTGTGCCTTATGTAATTGCATTTCAAGATTTTTCTGTTCTTTTTCGGATTCCAATATTTCAGTTATATCCTCTCCCGCAGATAAAATGGAGTTTATGTTTTCTTCTTTGTTTAATAGTGGCGATGTTCTCCATCTTATTTGTCGTGTACAATTTTTCTTGTTGATTATGGGTATTATATTTCCATGAATGGTTTGTATGTTCTCCTTAATGGGGTTATTGTTAAGAAAATTCTGGAAATATTTTTTAACCGTATCCCTGTCGTTGACCGGAATAAATGTATTAATGAAATCTAAACCAGCAAGCTCCTCCTGAGAGTAACCAAGGATAGATGCGGCATGACGATTAGCAAGTAGTATTTTATATTTTTTATCCAGTACAATAAATACAACTTCAGCAACATCTAGATAGTTTCTTAAAAGTTCTCGCTCATGTCTTAGAGCATGCTCCATAATCTGCCGATTGATGGCCTCTGCAAGAATATTGCAAACGGATTGTATAAAATGAATTTCGTCTTCATTGATGGTCTTAGCTTTGTCGCAAAGCAAAGAGAGTATTCCAAATGGGTATTTTTTATCACCTATCAGGATACAGATAGCGCAGTTGCCGTTTTCATTTAAAAATTCATCAGGTACATTAAAGCGTTTTTCATCTACCAGGGATTGACTAATAACAGCTCGTTCACTATGCAGCGTGTATTCCAGTATATTATTCTGTGAAATTTTTAGTACAGTTTTTCCAGAAATTAAGTGCGAGGTGTTGTAAGCTGTACGTACTAAAGCCTGTTCACCATTTATACCAATTTCCAGAATCAGACCAGTGTTGATATTTAATGTGCTGCAAATAACTGATAATGCTTGTTCTAGCAGGTTACTCATAGGGATGTTGGTGAGTGATAATTGCCCAAGAATAGCAATTAGTCCCTGCTGGTGGGCTCTTTGTTTTAAGGTGTCTATGAGTTCTCGTCGATGACTTATATCAGTAAAGATTGCAATATAGTGATTAGGATGCCTGTTAGATATAGCCGGTTTTATAATTGTATCTAACCAGATCAGGTCTTTAGTCTTGTGACTAAGTTGAATTTCACCTTTCCATGTTTCACCGAGTTGTAGCGTTTTAATGAGGAAATCATGAGCTCCATTTGATTGCTCATGATTTTTTGTTTCTAGCAGGTTAAAACCGTTAAGTTCATCTTCGGTATAGCCTGTTAAAGTATTGAAGTTTTTATTGGAGTAAATAATAGAGAAATTAGTATCTAATATGCAGATTGTTGAACTGTCATATACCTGTTCTAATATTTCTATTTCTATATTGCTTTTATCAGACATTACCTAATCTTAATCACATATTCCAAGTATGGTGTTAACACTGGTCCTAAGTTCACTTATGGTGAATGGCTTTTTCAGGGTGTCTTCAGCGCCTACAAGTTTTGCGATAGGCAGATAATCAAACCGGCCAGTAATACCACCTCCACCTGATATGGCGAGAATTTTAATATCCGGATATATTTTTCTGAACTCCATTATCATATCAATACCATTTTTATCGGGTATAACTAAATCAGCTATGAGTAAATCAATAGGGGTGTTTTTAGATATACTCTCTGCACCCAATACAGTTGCAGAAGTGAATACCTCATGTTGATCTGATAGTGTCTGTTCAATAAATTCCAGAATTGATGTGTCGTCATCTACTACTAAAATATTTCCCATGAGTAAATCCTGGTTAAATGTATGTTAAATGTATGGAATTTAAAATAGCTCAACTTCTCCACCATCATCCATTGTTTGTTGTTGTATAGGACTGTTATTTGTTTGCATGATTTCATAATCTGCTTTTTTCAGGATGGCTTCAAGTTCCGGGATTAGTTGTAAGCTAACGGTTGAAATATCTGTATTGTTACTGAGTGATGTTGAAATGATTTCATTTGCACTATCTAAAGTATTTATGCAGATAAGTCGTTTATTGATGTGATCAGTTAACTGGGTAATCATGTCTTCAAACTGCAGTGAGTGGATAGCGAGACCCACATGCTTATGTAACAGGTCTGATATATCAGAAATAGCGCTAAGTTGATTTGCGGTATCTTCATTTTTAGATTCTATCTCACGCATCATATCATCAAGATGGCTTTTATTAGTTATGGTCATATCCATGTCAGTAGATGCCATCTTCCCAACTTGTGTAGCAGCCATTTCTATTGTTGAGACGGTATTACTGAACTGGGTGCGTATCTGGTTACTAAAGCTCTGGCTACGTTGAGATAATGAGCGGACTTCATCTGCAACGACCGCAAAACCTCTACCTTGTTCACCCGCTCGGGCAGCTTCAATTGCTGCATTTAGTGCCAGGAGGTTTGTCTGTGCGCTAATAGCATCCATTTCATTAAGTAATTTTATTACCTGTGCATAATCATCTTTAATCAGGTTTAGTGAATTTACCAGTTCCATGCTTTGGGAACTCATTTGGGTAATACTATCAACTATAATTTTTAGTGAATCAGCTGCTTCTATAGCAATGCCTTTAATAGTGTGGTGTTCTTCCGAATCATTTGAAATTTCATCGACCAGGGCGTAAACCATATTTTTTTGTTGAGTAGATTCATTCTCTAGCCCTTGAAAACTGGCTACCAGGCCGTTTATTGCGCCGCCTAAAAGTCGCTGAACTTGCTTGTTTTCATCGCTTACGCTTGCTATTTCTTTCTGGGTAGTATGGTGTAATTTGGTGAATAGTGATTTGAGCTGATTTAAATGCGTGTCGTTATCAGTCTCTATTTCGGGGGGTGTTCTCATTGATGAGTTTTTAGTAGATAGTTTTAAAGCAATTAAGCTGACAATAATAATACTTGAAAATAGGAGGTATATTATCCAGTTTTCTGGGTATACACTAAAAACAATTAAGCAAAGTAAAGATAGAACAATATTAATAAGGTGATATTTAGCATTACTCATAATCAAATTTAAATTCCATAATTTTAGAGCTTAATATTTTTTAGAACCTGCAACCCTTGGTATTGGTGATTTATAATGGCTTTAAAAGCAGTGGCAAACCTGTACTATGTTTGCTGGTGCCATCTATTGACTTATAGTACTCGTTTTTCTATAAATCATTTATAAAGGATATTTATAGTTATTTCTCTTTTTATCAGAGTTTAGTAACAACTTACGCTTTTGCAAGTTATCTTTAAACGACTCTGTTCGTGAGTTTGAAGGTTATTTCTCACTGTTCGAGACAAGAGTACGACTTAGCTGTCTAAGCCGTAGACTGCATTAAAGCGGATGCTGAACTACCAGTGATGATTTTACGGCGTGCCTTAGAAAGATATGCCCACATCACGTCTCAGCTGGGTACTGGCTTAGACGTTACGTACCCGAATAAATATGACTCATAGTCATTCCTCATCTCAGTTCTGATTTAGTAAATAACATACTTTTTAATGCTTATTTATGGTGGAATTCATCAACATAGTCTATACATACATCTTAGAGCAGGAGTTTTATAAGAATTAATTATTCTAATTTCAGTGATAACTGAGGGGGTTATATCAAAATGGCAACAATATTAGCAGTTGACGATTCTGCTTCGATGAGGCAAATGGTGTCATTTACTCTGAAAGGTGCTGGTTTTCAGGTTACTGAGGCAGTGGATGGACAGGATGCTCTAAATAAAGCCAAGTCACAACAATTTGATCTCGTTATTACTGACGTTAATATGCCAATTATGGATGGCATTACTTTTATAAAGAATTTGCGTGGTGAAGCTAATTATAAGTTTATACCTATGCTGATGCTGACTACTGAATCAGCTGCAGATAAAAAATCAGAAGGAAAAGCTGCAGGAGCTACCGGTTGGATAGTTAAGCCCTTCAATCCTGATCAACTACTAAATACAGTCAAAAAAGTATTGGGATAAACCAGGTAGGAGTTAAGAAATGTCAATTGATCTTGAGCAGTTTCATGAAACCTTCTACGAAGAAAGCTTTGAAGGCCTTGATATTATGGAGTCGGGTCTGTTAAGGCTGGAGCACGGTGAAGTTGATCTGGAAAATATCAACACTATTTTTCGTTCAGCACACTCTATTAAGGGGGGGAGTGGTACTTTTGGTTTTACTGCTGTAGCCGAATTTACCCATGATATGGAAACACTATTAGACCAGATGCGTAATGGGGAACGTCAGGTTACGGTGTTAGTGGTTGAAACTTTATTAGGTAGCGTTGATGTATTACGTAATATGCTCAATGCCATAAGGGACGGTTCTGAAATAGATGTTAACAGTGTGTCGAAAATGACAACATCTATCAAGGGAATATTGGGTGATGAAGATGCTGCAATGGTTGAACCGGAGCTTGAAAAAATAAAACCAGCAACTAAAGGCTGGCTTGTTCATTTTAAGCCCTATTTAGATATGCTGAAAACTGGCAATGATACGGTTCGTCTGTTGCGTGAACTGAATTCCTTAGCAGACCAGGCAGAAGTAACTGTTGATAATGAATCTCTTCCCCCGTTGAATGAATTAGAGCCCGAAGAATGTTATCAATCCTGGCGTATAAAACTAATCGGTGCAGAAATAAGTGAAGATGAAATTCAGGAGGTTTTTGCCTGGGTTGATGATGAATGTGATTTAAAAATTGAAGCTTTAGCAGAAGACATTATTTCTACAGTTGAAGAACAGGGAAGTGATGAAAGGCCACAGGAAAAGCCTGATAAACCTAATGCTAAAAGAAAAGCGGCTAAATCTCCAGAGTCTTCTTCAATTCGTGTCAATATCAGTAAAGTTGATGAGCTGATTAATATGGTTGGTGAACTGGTCATTACCCAGTCTATGTTGAGTCGGTTTGGTGAGAGTGAAGAGTTTAATGATTCGACTATTGAGAGATTAAAGGATGGGCTGGCTCAACTAGAGGGGCATACCCGTGAACTACAGGAAAGTGTTATGCGAATCCGCATGATGCCAATCAGCTTTGCCTTTCAACGTTTTCCTCGTCTGGTGCATGATTTGAGCACTACATTTGATAAAAAAATAGAATTAATTATGACCGGTGAATCTACAGAGTTAGATAAAACCGTGCTTGAAAAAATTGGTGATCCCCTGGTGCATCTGGTACGAAATTCACTTGATCATGGTATTGAATCACCTGCAGAGAGAATTAAAGCCGGTAAGTCTGAAACCGGAGTGATAAATCTCAGTGCGTACCATCAGGGAGGAAATATTGTAATTCAGATAAAAGATGATGGGGCGGGACTCAACAAAAATAAAATTCTCACTAAAGCCAAAGAAAAAGGTCTGGTGACAAGTGATGAACGCATGACAGATGACCAGGTATATGATCTTATTTTTCGCCCAGGATTTTCTACTGCAGATGTCGTCAGTGATGTATCAGGTCGTGGGGTTGGTATGGATGTGGTACGTAGAAATATACGTGAATTAGGTGGTGCTGTAGAGGTTAAATCAACGCCGGGTGAAGGGTCGGTATTTACCATTCGTCTACCGTTAACCCTGGCAATTCTCGATGGACAACTTGTGGGGATAGGGGAAGAAACTTACATCTTACCAGTGATTTCAATTATCGAATCCTTGCAGGTGAAATCAGAAAGTATTAATGCAGTCGCTGGAAATGCAGAAGTTTATCGTTTACGTGAAGAATACATACCTATCGTTCGTTTATATCAGATTTTTGATATAGAACCGGTATCTACCGAACTTGATAGCGGCCTTCTGGTCGTGGTTGAAGCGGAGGGTAAAAAAATTGCCATCTATGTTGATGATTTACTGGGCCAACAGCAGGTTGTAATTAAAAGTCTGGAAACAAATTTCAGAAAAATCGAAGGTTTATCG
>Ga0316207_10003002_pt1 | contig 16300 bp, 19 predicted proteins | sample 6weekpyrite_MG_FD_204943 | JGI IMG/M metagenome (GOLD analysis project Ga0316207, IMG submission 204943) | Microbial mat bacterial communities from mineral coupon in-situ incubated in ocean water Damariscotta River, Maine, United States -... | ecosystem: Environmental > Aquatic > Marine >...
TCCGATACATCAAAACCATTTAACCAACGTGCCGAATAAAGAAAATCATCAATGTCGTTTGAATCACGTTCAAGCAAGGTAAATCCACCAATGTCTTCGCCCGCCTCTGACAAGAAACTCGTCACCGTTTCACCTTTGGCATTTTGCACACCAAAGTAAATTTCTGAATACCAGTCCGCAGGTGTCAGCCAGGAAACACGTGCGCCCTGGCTGCGCAGGCCATCACCACCGAACAGACGTGTTAATATCACAGGCGCATCAGCAAACTCCCACGTATGGGGATGCAGTACATTATGCCGGCCAAACTCCGTGTAATATTGCCCGCCTTTTATCTGCAATCCATATGGCAAACTGCGTGTAGTAAAAAAAGCTTCTTCTAACTCAACCACACTTTCACCATCCGCATCGATCTGATAGATGATATTCGCCTGCGCATCGAAGTATGGCCCGACTGTCCCCGCAAGGGTGAGTTCAACGTTCTGCACCGTAAAACCGTTTTTGTTTGGATCGTGCCCCCCTGCTTGCAGCCCTGCAAGTTCATCATTATCAACACTGGAACCCCCTGCAGCAAATAAACCAGACAAACTGATTGTAAAGTCACTACTGGTATCGGGTAAAACACTGACTTTGGAAACAGATGGCGCGGCGACAACACTTGCTTGCGTTTTAGATGCTGACTCCAACCCGGCTAAGCGTTTTTCCAGAACCGTAATCTGTTTTTGGTAGTTCTGTTGCATACGCTGCATTTGCTGCCTTATCTCAATTAATTGATTTTGCAACGCATCGGTATTTTTGTCCGCATAGGCGAAGGGTGAGATCGATATACAAAAAACGGCCATACACCGTTTCATGGGAAATTTAAAATAGCCCATAGTGGACTCCTATTTTGATCTATTAATAACTAACGACAACCAACACCACACAACGTTGTTTCAACACGGTCTATAGTGGGTTGTTAATAAGAAATTAGATCAAAGCAGGTGGCGCACGGGCATGGTGAGTATTTAAAAAAGACGAGAACTGATAGTCAAATCTTTCAATCGGCAACAGATAAAGCAAAATTTGCCCTGGTGCCACCAAAGACGGAGTATCAAATGTTGCTGCAGAAACATGATTAAGGCGGCAAACCTGGCATTCACCACTGCCATCTAATTCTGCACCATGGGCATCAAGCTCATGCAGCGCGACATGCGCTGAGGCAAAGAGCAACGCGAATACCAGCATTAGCTTTGTAATGTGATTTCCGCTGCTGTTCGAATTAAATGTATTACGCAACATATCAGCATGATCGCATAAATACAGTATCTTTAATACTGTGATTTATTTAACTCCATCATGGTGAAGGTGGTATTGTAAATACTGGCGATAGGGTTTTATGTTATAGCGAAACAGACCCAATATCGAATGATATAAACATATTTGTGGCAGTGAAGGGTATCCAGGTATATCCCTTTCAGTGATCTACCTTGGTGAAATATATGAATTTAGATAACGAATTCCCCCTCGACCCAGCCATTTGCTACTTAAACCATGCCGCCGTTGGCCCATGGCCAAAACGCACGCGCGATCGCGTTGTTGCGTTTGCGGATACCAATATCACGCGCGGTGCACAGCATTATCCCCAATGGCTGGAGGTTGAGGATAACCTCCGCAGTCAATGCCGTCGCCTGTTAAATGCCCCGTCTACTGATGATATCGCGCTGGTTAAAAACACCTCTGAAGCCTTGTCGATGGTCGCTCATGGGCTGGAATGGCAAGCTGGTGACAATGTGGTTATTCCCGCAGGCGAATTTCCATCAAACCGGGTTGTTTGGGAATCACTAAGCCACTATGGCGTAGAAATTCGTCAGGTTGATACCCGATCCACCGATGATCCAGAAAAATCCCTGTTCGAACAATTTGATGCCAATACCAAGCTGTTATCGGTCAGTTCAGTGCAATATGACACCGGTTTGCGCCTAAATTTGCTCAATTTAGGCCAATACTGCCAGCAAAACGCGGTGTTGTTTTGTGTTGATGCAATCCAGAGTCTGGGGGTGCTGGAAATGGATGTGGAGGCCATTCAGGCTGATTTTGTGATGGCTGACGGCCATAAATGGCTATTGGGGCCTGAAGGATTGGCACTCTTTTACTCGCGCCCTACTGCCCGCAAGCAATTGAAATTACATGAATTTGGCTGGCATATGCTGGAAAAACTCTATGATTTTGATAACCCCAACTGGTCAATTGCCGAATCCGCGAGACGTTTTGAATGTGGTAGCCCAAACATGTTGGGTGCTCAGGCCTTAGATGCGAGTCTCAGTCTATTTACCGAAATAGGTATGGATGTCATAACAAGAAATACCTTTAAAAATACCTCTTACCTTATTGATAAATTAGATAATATTAATGGTGTTGAGGTGCAAACACCTCGCCAGGAACCGCGCCATGCTGGGATTATTAATTTTAAAGTGCATGACAAGGATCCTGCCCTGCTCTATGAGACACTGATGAAAAAGGGGCTTATTTGTGCACTAAGGGGCGGTGGTATCCGCTTTTCACCCCATTTTTATACTCCCCAGGCCGTGCTTGACCGGGCGCTGTCTATCCTTTCAGAAGCCCTCACATAGCCTTTTGCTATTTTCCCTACAGTCCCTGTTCACTTTGCCGATACAAGAAAGTAGACATATGAGGATTTATCATGGTTTTTGATACAATTAGCAACTATTACGAACAACAGGTCTATCACCAAATTGGCGTGATGTTAGGCCAGGAATTTCTCCAAGATCCTGATTTTCTAGCTGATGTTGCCTGTGTTACGTTAAACAGCCTGCCCCCGCGTTACATCCGTCACCATGTGGATATGGCATTCTACATGACCAGCCAGGAGCGCAGCGTCATGGACGAGTCCATTAGCCGGGCAATTCTTGATGCAGTGGACTTTGTACAATCACGAAAGCGTCAGACTGAAAAGACCTCAGAAGGCTGACGCCAGCATCAGCCAACCACGAACGCCATAACCGGCGTAAACCAGCGTGCTCAATACAATTGCCATCATAATCATATTGACCATGCCACGGCCAAAATTTAACTCAACACTGCGAAGTCCTGGTACGGGGTGTTGACTGGTCATCACATGCCCCGCATAGACAGAGACATAAAGCAGAAAAAGTACGCCATAAATCAGGTGGAATAATTCCTGACTAATGCCTGTCCATGGCATCAGGAATACGGATGTCCCTAAGATACCACCAATATAATTCAGTCCCTTCATTGGGATATTAGCGGCAAAATGGTGTATGACTTGAGCCAATTAATGCCTTTAAAGGCATTTAACTATTGTACGGCTGTGGAAAATAACCTGAAAAAATTATTGGTTGTAGCCTCGGCTATATTCTCAACCGAATCACCACGTAATTCGGCAATCGCTTGCGCAACATATTTCACGTAAGCCGGTTGATTGGTTTTTCCTCTAAACGGCACGGGGGCAAGCCAGGGCGAATCAGTTTCAATTAACATACGGTCGAGTGGTACACGCTTCGCAACGTCTTGTAATGTAGTGGCACTTTTAAAGCTAACAATACCTGAAAAAGAAATATAAAAATTCAAATCCATAGCCTGTTGTGCCATTTCCCAATCTTCAGCAAAACAATGCATTACACCACCAATATCCTGTGCATTTTCTTCCTGTAAAAGCCTAATGGTATCTTGTTTTGCTTCACGGCTATGAATGATAAGTGGCTTGGCTGTTTGTTTGGCTGCTTCTATATGCCGACGGAAACGATCGCGTTGCCATTCTAAATCACCTTCGCTGCGAAAATAATCAAGGCCCGTTTCACCTATTGCGACAACCTTGGGATTGTCCGCCAGTTCAACCAGTTTTTCCACGCTAGGATCAAGTCCATCTTGTTCATTGGGGTGAACACCAACCGAGGCAAAGACCTTTGGCATGTCATTAATCGTATTCAGCATGTTTGGATACTGTTCCAGATTAACGGATACGCACAACATATGACCAATGCCATTTTCATGCGCGTAGGCAACTGCGGTGTCTGGGTCTCCACCCAATTTTTCATAATCCATGAGATCAATGTGACAATGTGAATCGATTAACATGCAAATAAATCTTTTAAGAAGGAACGAAAGAAATAACCAACAACTACATTGTGTGGGTTGTGCGATCGGCTTTCATAGCACCAGCCAAATAGGTTTCAATTTTATTGCGCGCCGCACCATTGTCCAGATCACTAAACTGCACACCAACACCTGCAGCACGGTTACTTTGTGCCCCCTTAGGGGTTATCCAGACAATTTTTCCTGCAACGGGAATTTTTTCACTTTCATCCATCAGGGTGAGTAACATAAAAACCTCATCACCAAGCTTGTAGACCTTGTTGGTTGGTATAAATAACCCACCATTTTTCACAAAGGGCATATAAGCTGCGTATAAGGCACTTTTGTCCTTAATCGTGAGCGATAAAATCCCCTGTCTTCCTGGCATTTTAGGTGCGGCCATTACATTTACCTTACTATTTTTTTCTATACTAGCACTGATTTTAGAAATTATAGCCGATTCTTGGGCAATGCGGCCCATCTAGCCAATATTTCTTCCAATAGTAGCTGTTGATTCACTTGTGTCGTCGCCAATAATCGAGAAGCATCATACAAACGCTCCAAATAACCATGCAAACCATCTAAATCCAGCTGATCTGCCAACGCCCTTAAGCGAGGCAGTTGACTTGGACATGCCAAAAACGGCGGGCTGATCTCGCGGCCCGGCAAGGAGGCCAGGCGAATCATATCCATTACCCAGTTTGTTAGCCAGCCAACTGTTCGTAAGCCGTTTGTTTTTTCCCATGCACCTGCAATCGTCAACGGGTCTTGTTGCCGTGCCAATAGTGCTTCGAGTACACCCAGGCCGGATTGATACTGCTCGGCAATATTTTTATCTTCTTTTTCAAGACTACTGGATAATTGCAACGCCATTAAAGGCGCGCCACTGGCAATTTCCAGCCATTGTTCTGCTTGTTCTACATCACACGACTGAAGCCAGGCCACTGCCGATGCATGATCAGGGTTGATAAAATCGAGTCGTTGGCAACGACTACGTATCGTTGCAAGCAGCCGTTGAGGGCTACTCGTCACTAATAACAAAATTGTATTTGGAGTTGGTTCTTCTAATGTTTTTAATAAGCTATTCGCGGCGGCCCGATTCATATTCTCGGCGGGATCAAGGACAATCACTTTATAACCCTCATCAACATGCGCACTCAATACCGAAAAACTGGATAAGGCGCGTATTTGATCGACCTTGATCGCCTTACCTGGTTCTTCCGGCTCAATGTGAGCAAGATCGGGGTGGCTGCCTGCTTTTACTAACAGACAACTACGGCATTGGCCACATGCGAAACCACTATTATCCGGTTCACTGCATAACAGGCTCTCTGCAAATTGTGTTGCAAACTGATGCTTGCCAATCCCGGCAGGGCCATTAAGTAAAATAGCGTGCGGAAGTTTTCCCTGTCGGTGTCGGTCAACAAGTTGCTGCCACTGTTCTGATTGCCAGGGTAATAATTTCATTGATTCTATAGAAATTCCGTTAGGGTTTTCTTAATTTGTGCCTGAACATCGTCTAGGGCCTGGCCCGCATCAATGATTTTCATCCGCGCCGGATCGGCATGCGCGCGTTCCAGATAGGTTTGTCGTACTCGTTCAAAGAAATCATGTTTTTCTTTTTCAAATCGATCAGGTTCACTACGCTTACCCGCCCTATCCAAACCAACTTCAACGGGCACATCCAGTAATAACGTTAAATCTGGACGCAAGGAGTCCTGCACCAATGACTCTAGTGTTGAAATAGGGGTAATATCAAAACCACGCCCACCACCTTGATAGGCATAGGTTGCATCGGTAAATCGATCGCATAAAACCCATTTATTATCCTCAAGCGCAGGAAGAACAACTTTGTTCAAATGTTCAGCACGAGCGGCAAACATCAGTAGCAGCTCTGCATCACGACTCATGCCATCATGCTTGTGGCCAAGCAATAATTCGCGCACATCTTCGCCCAGTGACGTACCACCCGGTTCACGGGTCATAACAACCTTTTTTCCCGCATCACATAGTAATTTTTCTATAAACGCGATATTGGTTGTCTTACCAACACCCTCAATACCTTCAACGGTGATAAAACGACCACTCATTGGACATTAGCCTTTATGATTTTCATTGTTTCTTCTTGTCACCAGGAAAAGAAGAAAATGCCTTGCGGCGTCCTTTTAACTGGTATTTTATAACCGCTTCATTATGCTGCTTTAAGTTATCTGAAAATACATGACTACCATCCCCTTTGGCAACAAAATACAACGCAGTGCCATTATCTGGATGCAGCGCAGCCTGTATTGACGCCAGGCCGGGCATTGCAATGGGTGTAGGTGGCATGCCCTTTCGTGTATAGGTGTTATATGGGGTGTCGGCACGTAAGTCACGACGGCGAATATTGCCGTTATATTTACTGCCAAGCCCATAGATCACCGTTGGATCTGTTTGCAACTTCATTCCCTTGCGCAAGCGCCTTACAAACACACCCGCAATTTGTTGCCGTTCATCTGCCTTGCCGGTTTCTTTTTCGACAATAGATGCCATGATGAGCGCGTCATAAGGTGAGTCATAGGGTAATTCCGTATCCCTTTTCTTCCATTCCCGGTTAATATGCACCTGCATGGCTTTATGCGCACGCAGCAGTATGCTCACATCAGATTCACCACGAACAAAATAATAGGTATCGGGAAATAGCCAACCTTCAGCATGCAGAGCCGATGGTAAGCCAATCTTTTTCATTAATTGCTTTGGCGTTACATCATCCAGAGAGTGCGTTACATCGGTATTCGATTTTAACGCCTCAAGTACCTGACGAGTATTCCAGCCATCGATAATAGTAAAACTATATTGAATAACCTTACCATCAACCAACATGGTTAGAAATGTACGCGGGGTTATCTCGCTATTGATAGCATACTCACCTGCTTGGATATGCCTTGCCTGCCCATTTATTCTTGCCGTCCATGCAAGGTAGACAGATTGTCCAATCACGCCACGGCTTTTAAGTTCATTAGCAATTGATGTAATTGAACGCCCTGGAGCAACATCAATTCTCATTGTGTCACCGGAGGCAATACTAAACGGCGCATCCATGAATTGATTGTAATCGTAAACCAATAGTGAACCGATACCAACAAAGGCCACCACTACGGCGATCAGAATATTACGCATTGTCATATTAAACCATCCATGATCGTTGCGGTCAGCTCACCCACAACCTTGTACTCGGTATCCTGAAATTTTCTAACTGGCCATACACCAATAATGCTATTACATATAAACAGCTCATCTGCTGCGTGCAATTCGGCTAATTGAATATTCCTCTCATGCACGGTCATTTTATGCAAAACAGCCTGATTTAAAATATGTTGTCGCATAATACCAGCAACGCCACAGTTTGCTATCCTGGGCGTGATTAATTCACCCTGGCTGACTGCAAAATAATTACTCATGGTGCCTTCAATGATATTACCGTCAACATCACTCATTAGACCCTCACTAATATCCGCATCATGCCATTCATTTCTTGCCAGCACCTGTTCAAGTCGATTCAAATGTTTAATGCCTGCGAGTGCTGGCTGACTTGAAAGCTGGGTAGTACACAAATGCAAATGGATACCCTCTTCAATATTACCAGCGGGGTAACTCGGCCAGGGATGGATACTGACAATACGTGTCGGCTCAACCGGATCCGGTGACTTATAGCCACGACCGCCGCTACCCCGGGTAATGATAATTTTAAGGACAGCGTTTTCTTTCCCTGCATATAACTGCTGCGCTTCAACAAGCAAGCGTGTGGTATCAGGCGCAGGGATGTTCAAACGCTGACAGCCATCGGCCAGCCGTGACATGTGCTCATGCCAGTGCTCACATTTCCCGTTTTGCACTGCGATGGTTTCAAACAAACCATCACCGTATTGCAAACCCCTATCGGTCGTTGCAATACAGTTACCTGCCTTACCGTTAATTAATACGGTCATATTAGCGAGCTCACACCAAGCGCCTTCAATAAACCTTTTGCCTTTGCACGTGTCTCTTCAAGTTCATTATCGGCAATCGAATCAGCCACAATTCCTGCCCCGGCACACAACTGAAGTTCATTATTCTGTCTGGTCATTGTACGGATAAGAATATTCAGATCCATATCTCCATTACGGTTCAAATAACCCATTGAACCTGTGTATGCACCACGTGATGTTTTTTCGAGCTCGGCAATGATTTCCATACAGCGAACCTTTGGACAACCCGTAATCGTACCGCCGGGGAAGACAGCACGAATAATATCACCAGGGCTAGTATTTTCACGAAGCTGACCACGGATGTTAGATACAATATGATGCACATGTGCATAAGACTCCAGCACCATTAATTCATTAACATTAATTGAGCCAGGTTTGCATACACGCCCTAAATCATTTCGCTCCAGGTCAATTAACATAATGTGTTCTGCACGTTCTTTCGGGTGCGCAAGCAACTCAACCGATAATGCCCGATCAGCTTCCAATTCACCGCCTCGAGGCCGTGTGCCTGCGATAGGTCGTGCTTCGACACAGCCATTTCGTACACTAACAAGTCGCTCTGGCGAGGAGCTGATAATGCTACGTCCAGCATAATTCGCAATACCAGAAAAAGGCGCAGGATTATTTTCACGGAGTGAACGATATAGATCGCCATCAGATACTGCCGGGTTCAGTGTCGCTGTCCATTGACGTGACAGGTTTACCTGAAATACATCACCTTCAACAATATAGCGACGTATCTTTTCAACGGCTTCAATATAATTGGCGCCCTCTTCTTCTGATATATCATCCAGCAAATTTAATGCTGGTTCAGTATTCGTTGCTGTTAAGTTCGCAATATCATCACGCATTAATGACATTTTGTCCTGGCTTGTTGTTTCACACATTATCCAACAACGTTGCGTGACATGATCTCGAATGATTGCTGACGGTATACGAACAGCATAGGCGATAACATCATCAGTGAGTGGTAAATTAAGTACTGGTTCAATTTGCCCGGCAAGTTCATAGGCAAGATAAATAAACCATCCACCCTGAAACGGTAGATCTAATTTTTGTCGAGTTAGTGCATTGGTTTTTTCTGCAGTGTCATGACACTGCAGCCACCATTTATCGAGGTTCGCTAGAAAATCATGTCCATCTGTTTCGATGCTGCCGGACGCTAGTTGATTTTGATTATCAAGAACCAGCGAACCTTGCGGGAACGCAAACAGGATATCATAGCGTGCTTCTGTACTGCCTTGCGCAACACTTTCAAGTAAAAAGGGGTAACGTTCAGGATTTGATTGATGCAGTGAAATTAAATCTGGAAAGCCTTCCGCGGTTTCGATACAACAGCTGCTATTCGCATTATCCTGCTGTGACAAGCTCATGCGTGTGCCTGTTGTTTCAGTGCAGACACCGGAATCAACTACTCAGGTTTGCAAAAAACCACGGTGCCATTGGTGCCACCAAATCCAAATGAATTGGAAACAGCAACATCAATGTTCATTTCTCTTGCCGTATTTGGCACAAAATCAAGATCACATTCAGGATCGGGGGTGTGCAAATTAATTGTTGGCGGTGCAATCTGGTCACGAATAGCCAACGCGGTGAATACCGCTTCTATACCACCTGCAGCACCGAGCAAATGCCCTGTCATTGATTTAGTTGAACTAACAGCTGTCTTATAAGCATGGTCACCAAGTGCTGCTTTCATTGCCATTGTTTCTGCTACATCACCCGCTGGTGTCGATGTGCCATGTGCATTGATGTAATCAACTTGTTCCGGGTTAACGCCAGCATCATTCAATGCGTTTGTCATGCATCGAGCTGCACCTTCGCCGCCAACTGAAGGTGATGTCATGTGATAAGCATCACCACTCATACCAAAACCAATGAGCTCACAATAAATATTGGCGCCACGTGCTTTAGCATGTTCGTATTCTTCTAATACCATTACGCCAGAACCATCTCCAAGAACAAAACCGTCACGATCTTTATCCCATGGACGACTGGCTGTTTCAGGATCATCATTACGTGTCGACAGCGCACGTGCAGAAGCAAAGCCACCGAGCCCTGTCGGCGAGGTCGCCATTTCTGCACCACCAGCAACCATAACATCGGCATCGCCATGTGCGATCATGCGACCCGCATCACCAACACTGTGTGTGCCCGTGGTACACGCGGTAACAATAGCGATATTCGGTCCTTTCAGACCATGCATGATAGAGAAATTTCCCGAGATCATATTGATGATATTACTCGGTACAAAGAACGGCGAAATTTTACGCGGTCCTTTGTCAATAAAGGTTTGATAGCCTTGTTCAATACCGCCAAGACCACCAATGCCAGAACCAATCGAAACACCAATACGGTGCGCATTTTCATCAGTGACTTCCAGCCCAGAATCTTTTAATGCCTGCGTACCCGCGGCAATACCGTAATGAATAAAGGTATCCATGCGGCGTGCGTCTTTCTTTGCAATATATTCAGTAATATCAAAATCACGAATAGAACCACTGAAACGAACAGAAAAATCCGACACATCGAAATGTGTAATAGGTGAAATACCACTCTTGCCCGCAAGAATGTTATCCCATGAATCTTTGACATTCAGTCCGACTGGCGTAACCAGACCCAGACCGGTAACAACGACACGTCTTGTCACTGTTATGCTCCCGTTTAAGTATCAGCAGAAAAACGAATGGCCGCCTGCCACACTACGTGGAAGCGGCCACCAGTTTGATTTCAAGCAGTTAAAATTAACCAGCGTTGGCTACGACGAAGTCGATGGCCTGTTGTACTGTGGTAATTTTTTCTGCATCTTCATCAGGGATCTCAGTTTCGAATTCTTCTTCAAGAGCCATCACCAGCTCAACAGTGTCGAGTGAGTCAGCGCCGAGATCGTCCACAAATGAGGCTGTGTTAGTTACTTCTTCTTCTGATACACCAAGTTGTTCTGTAACAATCTTCTTGACGCGTTCTTCGATATTACTCATGACTATATAGTCCTCCAGAATTAATCAGCATTGTCCTGCTGCGAGCGTATTGTATTGAAAACCGGACAAACATGCCAGAATTCATAACCATTTGATTCTACAGGCAAATTACATGCCTATAGGCCTTAATCCATTACCATCCCACCATTTACGTTAATTGTTTCACCTGTAATGTAGGAAGCAGCGGGTGAAGCGAGGTAGGCAACCGCACTGGCAATTTCCTCAGGATTACCCAAACGACCCAATGGGATTTGTCCAAGTAGCTTGTTTTTAACGTCTTCAGGCAAGTCGTGAGTCATATCGGTATCGATAAAACCGGGTGCAACCACGTTTACCGTAATACCGCGCGGCCCCACTTCACGCGCCAGGGACTTTGAAAAACCAATTAAGCCCGCTTTCGCCGCTGCATAATTGGTTTGTCCTGCATTGCCACTAATACCCACTACCGAGGCAATACTGATAATACGCCCTTTACGCGCCTTCATCATAGGCCGTAACATCGCTTTTGATAGACGGTAGATAGACGTTAGATTGGTATCAATGATGTCATTCCATTCATCATCTTTCATGCGCATAAGTAGGTTGTCGCGTGTAATGCCCGCGTTATTAACCAGTATACTGATAACACCATGCTCATCAGCAATGGTTTTTAACACAACCGCAACCGAATCAGCATCCGTTACATTCAATGCCATACCCGTACCGTCGATACCTGCATCACTCATGTACGCACTGATCGCAGCAGCACCCTTATCCGATGTTGCAGTGCCAATAACCGTTGCACCCTGTTCGCCCAGTGCTAGTGCAATACATTTACCAATACCACGACTCGCGCCGGTTACTAGAGCAATTTCGCCTTGCATCGACATTATCGACTCCCCTTTAACATTCTAATATCGTTTTAATTATACTAACTAACTGCTTCAAGCGCAGCTGCAAGTGATGCGCTATCAAATAGCGGGTAAGCTGGAAATTGTTTGTTAATGCGTTTATTTAAACCAGCAAGTACTTTACCTGGCCCACATTCGATGGCGCTAATCACGCCATCTGCAGACATACGATTAATTGTTTCTACCCAACGCACCGGACTCGAAAGTTGTTTTACCAGTGCTTGTTTAATTTGTTCTGGAGCAGATGGCGCTTCTACATCAGCATTATTAATGACCGCAATGCCTGGCGCAGTAATCGTAATAGCTGACAAACGCTCTTGAAGCTTTTCTGCAGCAGGTGTCATCAATGAACAATGCGATGGTACGCTCACGGGTAATACAATTGCACGTTTCGCGCCGCGTTCTTTTGCCATGACTGTCGCACGTTCTACTGCAACAGTATTACCTGCGATCACAACTTGCCCTGGTGAATTAAAGTTAACCGCAGATAACACCTCACCATCGGCCGCATCACGACAAAGTTCAATGACAGCCTCGTCATCCATTCCTAAAACAGCAGCCATGGCACCTTCTCCAGCTGCAACGGCCTGTTGCATAAAGCGACCACGATCAGCTACTAAACCAGCGCCATCAGCAAGTGACATCGCATCGCTACACACCAGTGCGGTGTATTCACCAAGACTGTGCCCTGCCATCATTGAAGGGTTTGGACCACCCTGCTGCTGCCAAACACGCCAACAGGCAACCCCAGCCGTTAGCATTGCCGGTTGTGTACGATCCGTTTGATTTAGCGCTTCCGCTGGGCCATTTTGAACCAGTGCCCATAAGTCATAGCCCAGAGCACTAGATGCCTCAGCAAACGTATCGGTAACAACAGGATTATTTTCGGCTAGTTCACTCAACATTCCAACTGACTGAGAACCTTGACCGGGAAATATAAAGGCAAAAGACATGTGCGTATTCCGTAATAAAATTAAAATGCTTACTTAAAACTTGATAAGCGCTGAACCCCACGTAAAGCCTCCACCGAAGGCTTCCAGCAAAATAGTATCGCCTCGCTGTATGCGGCCATCACGCACAGCAACATCCAGTGCAAGCGGTACCGAGGCTGCGGATGTATTGCCGTGTTTATCAACCGTCACCACAACATGATCGATATTCATTTGTAATTTTTTTGCCGTCGCATTAATAATACGAATATTGGCTTGGTGTGGCACTAACCACGTTACATCACTTTTTTGCATATTGTTTGCGGCTAGCGTTTCATCAACAATGCGTCCCAGTGTATTAACCGCCATCTTGAAAACTTCATTGCCTTTCATTCGCATGAAAGCGGTACCGTTTTCAATTTTGCTATAGTCGGTTGATACACCGGCATCAACGGTTAACAGATCTTCATACTTACCATCAGCATGAAGGTGTGTTGAGAGAACACCAGGTTCTTCACTAGCTTCTAAAATAGCCGCGCCGGCACCATCACCAAATAAGATACAGGTACCGCGATCGGTCCAGTCAGTAATGCGTGACATGGTTTCAGCACCAATTACGAGCGCACATTTATTTGAGCCGGATTTTATAAACTTATCAGCGATCCCCAGGGCATAAACAAAACCCGTACAGACCGCTTGCACATCAAATGCCGCGCAACCCTGTATACCTAGCCGCTGCTGCAACAAACATGCAGTGCTTGGAAATACACGATCCGGTGTGGTGGTTGCTATAATAATCAGATCAATATCATCTGCCGTAATACCAGCATGTTCGATTGCGGCGCGCGCAGCATGTTCAGCAAGATCGCACGTCGTTTCATTGTCTGCTGCAATGTGGCGTTCTTTAATACCCGTACGTTCAAATATCCATTCATCCGTGGTATCAACCATTTTCTCTAAATCTTTATTGGTTAATACTTTTTCTGGCAAATAACTACCTGTGCCTTTAATACGTGAATACATTAGGATTCTTCTCGCTGGTTAACCAGTAGCGCTTCAAGCTGCTCACTGATTCGTTCGGGAACACGATTTTCAACTTCAATAATGGCTTGTTGAATTGCCGTTTTAAATGCCAACTCATCCGCACCGCCGTGACTTTTAACCGCAATGCCTTGCAAGCCCAACAGACTCGCGCCATTGTAGCGTCGCGGGTCGAGCGATTTACGAAAACTGTTTAATACAGGCATTGCGAAGAGTGCCGCAATTTTTGTAAGAATATTTTTAGAAAAGGCTTGTTTGATTTTAAACGAAACCATTTTAGCAACGCCTTCACTTGATTTTAAAGCGATATTGCCATTAAACCCATCGCAAACAATCACATTTGCCTTACCGGCATAGATACCATCGCCTTCGACATAACCAACATAGTTAAGCCCACTGTTGGCGAGCAGTCGCGAAGCTTCTTTAATCACTTCGTTACCCTTAATTTCCTCTTCGCCGATATTGAGCAAACCCACAGATGGTTTATCAATATTATTAACCGCTGAGGCAAGCACTGATCCCATTACGGCAAATTCAAATAAGTTATCAGCCGTTGAATCAACGTTAGCACCCATATCAAGCATATGACAGAAGCCAGGCATGGTCGGCAAAATGCCACAAATCGCAGGACGGTCAATACCGGGTAACATTTTTAAAACAAACCGTGCTGTCGCCATTAATGCACCCGTATTGCCGGCACTAACACAGGCATCTGCACGACCTTCTTTTACAAGATTGATCGCAATACGCATGGATGAATCTTTTTTAAAGCGCATGGCCTGGGCCGGCTTATCATCCATTTCAACGACTTGCGAAGCATGTTGAACCTGCATGCGAGTAGCATCAGGGTATTCATGCTGATTAAGCGCTTCGCGGATACTATCTTGATCGCCAACTAAAATTAGCGCCAGATTAGGGTGCTCAGCTAATGCTGCAATAGCGGCAGGTACTGTGACCGACAAGCCATGATCACCGCCCATCGCATCCAGAGAAATTGTCAGTAGGCTGCCCATTATTATTGTGTGTACCTTTTGTTATCAGGGCGCATAAACGCGCAACACGGCATTAAGCCGTGTTACGTATTATATAGGTAATGCTGTCGATTTGTTGGCAAACCGGCATAAACTAAACAATTTTGTTTAGTCGTCTTTACCAGGCACAACCTTGCGACCACGGTAGTAACCATCAGCCGTTACATTGTGGCGACGATGCGTTTCACCTGTTGTTGCATCAACAGAAAGCGTTGGTCCACTTAATGAGTCGTGTGAACGACGCATTCCGCGTCTTGCTGGTGTTACTTTGTTCTTTTGTACTGCCATGGTCGGTTACTCCTACCGTAGGTCTAACTATATAAATAAATTATGTTACTTACTCTTCAAATCCGCTAAAACATCAAACGGATTTTTCCGTGGTTCAGGTTCATTTTCAACAATGGCAACCCGTTCCTCAATTTCATCATCCAGACTGCCTGCATTGCATTGCGCTGTCTCATGCTTGGGCACAATAGGCAATGCCAGCAATAACTCATCTTCGACCAGTTCGACCACTGATACCAATGAATCATCTAGCAACATCGGCTCATACTGCTCACCGAGTCGCTCAATTTCCGATTCTGACTCAATCATGGCCAATTTGAATGTTATATCAATTGGCATTCGCAATGGCTGCATGCAACGTTGGCAACAAAGCGACAGAGCGCCAACCAAGTGCCCTTCCATCCATGCTATACCGCTCGCATCAACATCAAACTTCAATGCAACATCGATTTCACCCGCATCATCCTCAAGAGAATCAGCAAGTCTGGGCATGCGCAACAGCGGTAAACGACCTTGTAGTAGTCGCTGACTGCGTGCCAGCCGTAACGGTTCAATATGCTCCGGGAGCCGGTCTTTCATAAGGCGCGCATAATATAGCGCAAGCTGCTGGTTGTCAAAGAAAAAATCGCTATGCATCCGCCTGTCTCAGCCAGGAATAGGACTCTCAGCCCAACTTTGGTAGAGTGATTATCTTCCAATACGCTAAAGCACATCTGCTGGCTGTCCGAAAGGACGTATAATGGCAGGCTTGGGAGTACCAATAACAAGCAAGCTGGAGGGAGATTAAGGCTTGATAAGAAAAGTTCTCATTGCTAATCGTGGTGAAATTGCCGTACGCATTGTCCGTGCCTGCGCGGAAATGGGTATTAAATCTGTCGCAATCTATGCTGATCCAGATCGCCATGGCCTGCACGTCAAAAAGGCTGATGAAGCCTATAATATTGGCCCAGACAGTATCTCGGGCTATCTAAATGCCCATCGAATAGTCAATCTCGCTGTGGCAACGGGGTGTGATGCACTTCATCCTGGGTATGGTTTTCTTTC
>Ga0316207_10003003_pt1 | contig 16298 bp, 19 predicted proteins | sample 6weekpyrite_MG_FD_204943 | JGI IMG/M metagenome (GOLD analysis project Ga0316207, IMG submission 204943) | Microbial mat bacterial communities from mineral coupon in-situ incubated in ocean water Damariscotta River, Maine, United States -... | ecosystem: Environmental > Aquatic > Marine >...
AAACTTATAATTTCTCATTATTAAACTTTCAATGATTTCTAAATATATTAGCATATAGTACAAACAGTGCACTCTATCAAATAACTGTATTAAGCATATTGACTCATAAAATTGAGGGGGAATTATCGGTAGCAAAACCTGATTATTTTCATTAGTTGCCCACAGTGATCCAGGGATGCGGAAAGTCAGTATTTCGGATACACCCCAATGAACTATAACGCTATAGAGTCTCGTGAATTAACCAGCACCTCTAATTCTTCGAGACTATAATTCTCTATTTTTGACCAGATTTATAAAGTTTTTTTACTGAATATTATTATTTATATGGTTAATAACAACCTTATTCATTCTAACTTTGTATTTGTTATATTCGTCACAACGGGATAATGCCGGAAATGCTCAGCAATTTTTTTATCAAGACTGTCTTTCCATGACACAGGCATCAGCTGTGAAACACTCTTAATCAGCTTTTTAGCTTCGAGTTTTTCTTCTTTACTTTCAGATCCTATTTCAGCTGCTGACAACCATAGATACGATTTAGCTAGTGCATCTTCAGGTAAGGCATTTGTTAGAGGGTCCTTTTTACTATTAAGGTATAATTTTCCGGTTTGCAAATAAGACGACTGATTACCCAGCGAGGACGCATACTCAAAAAGCTGACGTGCTTTTATATGATCTATATGCTTTCCGTTTATACCATCACGATGAATTCTTGCCAGAATGACCATGGCTTTTATGTTTTTTCTCTTAGCTGCCTGAAGTAAATAGTATTTTGCCTCTTCCTCATTTTTCAGCTTTGGGCCATCCTGAAGATGAAACTTTGCAACACGCAACATTGCATCACTAATCCCCGATGATGCAGCCTGCTTGCACAATGCGAGTCCTCGCTGTGTGTCTTTAATCACCCCTTCGCCTTTTATATATAGATCAGCTAATGAACATAACGATATAATATGACCATTATCAGCAGCACGCTTATACCATTTGGCAGCTTGTGCAGGGGATCTCTTCTTCGGGTATCCTTCACGCAAACAGTCTGCATAAAAGTGCTGAGCAGCAGGAATATTTGATTTTGCAGCCTTATGGTGCCAAGAGCAGGAAATCACTTTGTTAACCGGCCTTCCCCAGCCATATTTATAAAACAATGCCATTGTAAACTCTGCGAGTGGGTTTTTATTTTCCTTCGCATACTTATAGTACAATTGATACGATTCTCTATAATTTCCGTTAGATAACAGTTCCTGCGCCGGCTTGAGTTCCTTTGCATAATCGTGTGCCTGTTGAGCAGATAACCCAAAACTAATAACACTTAATAAGAATAATAAATAAAGTTTTTTAACCATCGACACTTGCCAAAAAATATTTCATTTAGAAAAAAATACCGGGGACACCCGGTATTTTTCTACATTTTTAAATTCCGATTTTTAGATTCCGTTAACTACGTGAAGGAAATAATCCCTGAATGGTAATTATCCAGTTCACAGAAATATACGGCATTCTGTTTTCATGAGCCTGACTGCCACCTGTATTTCCCACTGTCGTATTTCCAGTCAATGCCATACTAATTGCCGATGCACTCATAGTGACATCAGGAGCACTTGAGCTATATATACTATCGCGCGGTTTTCTAGCTAAAACATTATTTGCTGGATTATCCGAATTACCCGCGCTACTGGCATGCAACGTCGAACTCCCTGATACAGTCGTGGAGGCAGAATGATTGTGGGACGGCATTTGATTAACAGATAAGGTAACGGTTTCAACACCGCCTCTATGCCCTAATGGGTAGTTTGATAAACCGGGGCCCCTACCTGCACCGATTAATGCCCGGCCTCGTGTATCCGGTAGTGCAAATGATGTACGCCCATCACCACCATAAGTAGTACCTAACAATGAAAACAATGCCGTATTTGTACTAATCGGCAGTATTTGACCCTGTGCTAAAGCATAACCTCTGGGCGCAAAATTACCGGCAAACACACACATCGTTGCGAGAAAAGATTCTGCGCTACCACAAGCCCTTGCCTGTTTAATATTAACGGTAGCCGTTATCATGACCGCCATACTTAACGTAATCAATATAGACGATGTTCGTTTCTTACTTTTCATATTAACTCCTTTAACCTGATTAATAAAAAAACATCAATTGTACTAATTTATCTTTTCCTTCTGATTAATAAGCCTAATAAACCAATAGCCATTAAATACAATGTAGACGGTGCAGGAACGCCAGCTGGTGGACCCGTATTGGTCAGGTTTTCTACACTAGATACCGAAATAAACGAACTCAGAGTACCATTAAACCGACTAACACTATCAAAGACACCAGCCTCTAACGCATTTAATCCGCTGAGGTCAAAATTACCCAAAGGATTAAGGACAATATCCAGTGAAACATTACCGGTGTCTAACAATGATGCTCCAAAACTAGCTAAATTTGTTCCATTCTCTTTGTCACCAAAAAGTACATCTGATGTTAGATCAGTGAAAAAAAGTTCCGATAATGACATGGCATTCATCAGTGTTAACTGTCCATCCACATATGCATCTGAGCCATCGGCATTAACAAAATTGGAAAATCCAATATTAAAACGAATCAGATACTGATCTGTCAGAGAATTATTATTTATATTAAAGGCATAATCACTATACAGGGCGCCTGCATCACCATTTTGATTTCCACTCATATAAAAGGCAGAACCAAAACCATCACCGAGATCAGTTAATGCCCCCGACAGTGGATTTGTTCCAGTCAATGTTGTTCCACTTATACTACTTGATGTAGAAGCTCCGCTTACAAGACTACTAATAGAGCCACTTTGCGTAGTACCTGCCACAGAAGAATTTGTACTATCAAAAGTAATCGACCCATTTATAATGACATCCGAACTAAATGGCACACCATAGGCAACCAATGGCATAAATAAGACGAAGATAATGGAAAGAATTTTTTTACCGCACAGACATTTGAATTTGATCATCATTCCTCCTGAATTTAAGATGTATCCTTCGGCATGGCTCATAAAACAACCGGGCATTTATATCAGGCATATTCTATGCCAAATGATATTTTTTTAGCTTTTACAGTATCTTACAATCACAGACAAAATAAAGAGACGGAGAATTGTAAAACTTACTGACATGAACATATCATCATTAAATGTGTTAATAGATTCAATTAAATATCACTTAGATTCTAACAATTTGTTTTATGTTATCCTGACATCTATTAAGAAACCATCACCGATGTTTTAAGTTATTATATAAGCTAACTGTTGTGGGTAGACTCAGTATGAAAGGTAACTGTCTCATATTGTTATTATCACTAGTGTGCTTCTCAGTTGCCACTACAGCACAATACGACCTACCCGCAGAGATCTCAGACACAAACACCAATGCAACTATAAATATAAAAAACAATCTACTGACATTATTAGTAAAAAAACAGTCTTTAACAGATACACTTAACCTCATCAGCAAACATCATAAGATAAAATTCATAGTCTCTGGAAAACTGGATTCTGATGTCTATGACTGGAGCATAATGAATACGCCTATTGATAATGCTATTCATATGCTTTTAAAGAACTACAACATTATTATGTACTATGAGTTTGATGTGACGAATAAAATGAACCAGCTATCCAGTGTTGAAATACTAGCCAGCGATAAGATAAACACATCAACAAGCAACAGTTCAATTTCAAAGAATATGATTGATAATGATAAAAACTACCGGCAAGTTGATAATTTACAAGGACTGAACGACCCGATCACAGTCGCGCTATTAATTAACAATATAAAAAACAACATCAACCCTGAAGCGAGAATAAGGGCTGCACAACTTCTTGAAGATATAGGAACTGCTGAATCAAAACTTGCTGTTGAGTCAGCACTAGGTGATAAAAATGTTTCTGTGAGGTTGTTAACTCTTAACTTATTATCAAAACGCCACAATGAACAATCTGTTTTATTGTTAGGGCAGATTATTAATAATGACCCTGACACCGAAATGCGGCTGCTTGCCTTAAAAAAACTTTCAGAGTTTAACAGCAGCAGCGCAAAAACTATTATTCAATCCGCATTGCAAGACAATGATAAACTAGTTCGGAACATGGCTCTCAAGTTAAGCCAGCAATAACGAACCGAAAATACTCTGCTGAAGCTCTCACCCCCAGACATACTTATATGAACTTTATGTCGGTTTAACTGCTTCTACTTTTTTACGCGGTGCATAGGTTGAGCCACCTTTATTATTACGGTCATTTAATTCACGTGTATATGCTTCACAATGTTGTGTAACATCATTTAGACTACCGGAACGATAGCCTTCTATTTTCGACGTATCCTGGCCAATAACATATCGATACCAGTCATCTCCTGACAAGCCGTCTGGCGTATCTATTTTTTCTACTGAGATCAGGTCATATTTCAATTTATTTCCCCTTCTTTCTCTGTATCAGTGTGAACACAGATTTATTCATGCTGCTTTACGATTAGAATAGTTTCGTTTATTTCTTCTTGAATCATTCCGCTTTGATGCCGTTTTAGCTTTTCTCGGTTGCTGCTGGCCACGCCCATTTTGTATAGGCTCAGCCTTAATCGTAGGATCGGGTTCATAACCCGCAATTGCATCTTTAGGAATAGAGCGGTTAATCAGGCGTTCAATGTCTTTTAAAAGCTTCAATTCATCAACGCAAACCAGTGACATCGCCTCGCCCTCATTACCTGCACGTCCTGTTCGGCCAATACGGTGTACATAATCTTCAGCGACATTAGGCAACTCAAAGTTTACAACATGTGGTAACTGATCAATGTCTATGCCACGAGCCGCAATATCTGTCGCAACCAGAACCCGAACTTTGCCTGATTTAAAATCTGCCAGTGCTTTCGTTCGTGCACCCTGACTTTTATTTCCATGAATTGCAGCCGATGTTATACCATCAGTTTTTAACTGATCAGAGAGCCGATTTGCACCATGTTTTGTACGGGTAAATACCAGTACCTGTCGCCAGTTGTTAGAACCAATTAAAAATGAAAGTAATTCACGTTTACGTTTCTTATCAACATGATGCACCACTTGCTGAACAGTTTCTGTAGCGGTATTTCTACGCGCAACTTCAACCAGCGCCGGTGAAGTTAACAGACCATTCGCCAGCTTTTTAATCTCATCCGAAAATGTTGCTGAAAATAATAATGTCTGTTTTTGTTTAGGAATACTTGTAAGGATTTTACGAATATCACGAATAAAACCCATATCAAGCATACGGTCAGCTTCATCGAGCACAAGGATTTCAACAGCAGACAAATCAACAGACTGTTGACTAATAAGATCGAGTAACCGACCAGGAGTAGCGACGAGAATATCGACACCTTTTTTCAATTTAGCTTTTTGCGGATTTATACTGACACCACCAAACACAACGGCGGAGGTTAAAGGCAGGTATTTACCATAGACTTCAACACTTTCGCTAACCTGTGCAGCTAACTCTCGGGTAGGTGTTAATACCAGTGCACGAACGCGGCGACCACCTTTGTCTGATTTTTTTGAATCAGTTAAACGCTGTAATAACGGCAGTGTAAAACCGGCTGTTTTGCCGGTGCCTGTTTGTGCGCCGCCCATCAGGTCTCGACCTTCAAGTATCGGTGGAATGGCTTGCTCTTGTATCGGTGTTGGTTTGCTATAACCTTTTTCGGTCACGGCACGAAGTATTTGAGCAGATAGCCCAAGTGTATCAAATAACATATAGATGTTGCCCTTCAAGGGTGAGAGTTGCCGCCAGCTAAGCAAGTTTAAAACTTGTTATCAATCCAGGAGGTAACAAAATTTGTTTTCGAGGATGGCCGATCTTAAGCGGTGACCGCGAAGGGAGACGCAGACTGAAGTGCATCGTATATACAGATTATTGGGACAATGATAACAGATTTCAAGTAATAACGTGCGGTTAAATTTTTATCGCTGCATGACTACTTTATCGTTCTATCCTGAGGTTGAGCTAACCACATTTCAACTTCAGATAAAATCTGTCATAAATCAAATGCTACTGGAAATTAATCATTGTGGTACTTTTAAAACAAAAAACCCCGCATAAAGATGCAGGGTTTTAGTAAAGCAAAACCTCAAAAAGGATTAAGCTTTAATATTTGTTGCTTGTGGTCCTTTTGGACCAGCTTCAGTCTCAAACGACACTTTTTGACCTTCCGCTAATGAACGAAAACCGCCTTCACTAACAATAGCTGAAAAGTGAGCAAAAACATCAGCACTACCATCGTCTGGAGTGATAAAGCCAAAACCTTTTGCATCGTTAAACCATTTAACTGTTCCTGTAGCCATAAGAATTACCTCATTAATATATTTAAAATAGTGTGTTACAAATCGAGCGAGATAATTAACAGGAGAAAGTACGAATGCTACTGACAAGAACCAGGTTGATATGTATCGTTATGTGTGTGGCCGGTATAACCTGCCATCATTCACATACACCTAAGTATAGTGTCGAAAAACTGGATTACAAGCAATTAACACTTTTTATTTAGTCAATACAGACAAATTCATCAAATTAAGTGATTTAGTCTTTAATTATGCAATATATAAGCGCATAAAACCGATAATGCCGGCAATTGTCTGTTACACTGGCTGAAGTTCTTATACACGACTCGCACTGGTCAGTGTCTTTCTTTACAGACTCTTCTCACGCTAAGCCAAGAACCCGATTAATTTTCCTGCCCTACCTGCCTCATTCTATACGCTTGAGCAGTTTATTGTCTTAACATTTTAAATCAAACTCGACATACCATCTGGCTGTCTTGTCTTTTGAGTGGACGCTACGCACCATTCAAAACTTCTGTCCTCTGTGCAACGATATTAAGCGCAGCTGATAACACATAATAAGGAACACCCCTATTACACTTGATACTACCAGCACACAGACCCATTCTATTGAACCTGTTGTTCTTGTAAAGAACACCTTAAATACTAACTCTCATGCCTACACCGCTTCGACTTCCCGACCTTTAAATGATCCGTCTAAATTTGATATTGACACGCTCAAACATTCTTCACATAAACATCCGTCAAATGAACTGTTTGTAATAGGTATTACGGGTACCAATGGAAAAACATCGGTTTCCTATTTATTAGGCGAGGTGTTAAAGGCTGCAGGTTATAACACATTTGTATTGGGCACTATGAACTCAGGAAACAAAGACCTTTCTACACCTGAGAGTTCTGATACTCAACGATTCATGAACCAGCATCTCGAACAGGGAGGCACTCATTTTATAATGGAAGTCACCTCTGAAGGAATTGACCAGCATCGACTTAAAGATATTGAGTTTGACTTAAAGCTACTCACAAATATTACCCAGGACCACCTCGATTATCATAAAACCTTTGAAAGATACCAGCAAACAAAGTTAGATTTTATGCGTGAAGGATCAGCCCATAAAATTTATCCTGAAAACTTCAATCAGGAGATTATCAATTTTAAAACCAATTTGCTCGGGGAATTTAATCTTTTAAACATTAAGGCAGCTGCAAATATCTTACGCCAGATGAATATCCCTGAAAACTTCATACAAAATACACTATCAATTTGTCTGCCACCAAGAGGCCGGGTAGAAACCGTCGAAAAAGGACAAGCCTTTAAGGTGATAGTTGATTACGCGCACACACCTGACGGCCTTCTAAATGTACTTAGCACACTAAAAACAATAGCAAATGAGCGGAAGGGGCGCTTGCTGGTTTTGTTTGGCTGTGGTGGTAATCGCGATACTGACAAACGACCCAAGATGGGAAAAATTGCTAGTGATATCGCCGACCTTCTGGTTATCACAGACGACAATCCTCGTCAGGAAAACAGACAGATAATTATGACAGACATCATTAAGGGCATTGATGCTGATTTCCAAAACTATACCGTTATGCCAGACAGAAAGACTGCCATTCAATACATTATTAATCAGTCTGAAGATAATGATGTTGTAGTCCTTGCAGGAAAAGGCCATGAAACCTATCAGATACTAAAATCAGGAACCGTGGATTTTGATGACCGAGAGGAAGCAATTAATGCCTTACTCATCCGTTTAAAGAAAGAACATTAATTAACTATATAGCGCTGTATGATGCGGAGTAAACATAATGAAAACGATTAGTGATATTAATATTATAGGGATCGATACAACCCGACCTCCAATTATAAGAAAGGAACCTTATATCGACCTCTTTTTTGAACTATCACATCAGGCTCCCACAGACTGGTGCAAAGATCTGAATAGCTTATTTGGACTAAGTCCATTAACTAAAAACTCAAAGATATCAGAACAGGAAGGCTTGTTTATTATCACCTGGGTCAGAGCCCCGGAAGAAATCACTGCATTATTACTTCAGCTTAAAAAAACCATCGCTGAATGCAGCCTTCAGTACATCGAACGCATCCGGCTAGCCGCTCAGCAACCAACTGATACTAATACACCTGCAGTATCTGCTGAACAGGCTAATCTTAATAAGATTATTTCTTCCCTGAATTTTGATTAATTAAATATATAAGGCAACAAATGAGCGCTTTACGTTTTCGCTATCGAACCATAGAGTTTGGTCAAACCGACATTCATTTACGTACATTACGCGACAAACAACAGTATTCTGATGACGATGGCATCGCATCTAACTTAGGAATATCATCTGCCAACTGGCCACTATTCGGCGTTATATGGGACTCTAGCAAAGTCCTTGCTAATTTTATGTTTCAGTATGAGATTAAAGACAAACGCATTCTGGAAATAGGTTGCGGCATCGCTTTATCAAGTCATATGCTTAACCAGCGTCTTGCAGACATTACAGCCACAGATTATCACCCTGAAGTTGAAGGTTTTCTTATTAAAAATATTGCTTTAAATGAAGGTAATCATATACCTTTTATTCGAACGGGCTGGGCTGACAAAGATAACAGCTTAGGAAAATTTGATGTCATAATCGGCAGTGATCTGTTATATGAAAGCCAGCATGTCGATTTACTATCGACCTTTATAAACAATCATACGAACACTCACTGTGAAATCATTATTGTTGACCCGGGACGGGGAAATCATGCGCGATTTAGTAAAAGGATGGTTGCTCTTGGCTATGCACACAGCCAAAGCAAACCCGACGATGTGAGTTATCTATCTAAACCATTTAAAGGACAGATCCTGCGATACCTTCGGTGACTTAATTATTAATTCGCCGCTTAAAACAAGCCAGAGGTATATCAATTAACTTAGCCAGATCAATTAATATGATGAGCTATTCTGGCTTAACAGGTCTATAGTGAAAGCTTCCTCATCGCACCGCTTTAACTTCACATGTCTTATCACACAAAATGAAGTTTCCGACAACGATGTATCATTTTGGATATTTCATTGGAGAATGACATGTTTAAACGTATCTTCCACTTGGCGCCACGGATTGTAAAATATAATTTACTAAAATCGCTCTCTCAATCCGGATCTTCACAGCACAGACCTCAGAGCAACCCGCTAATACCGGCACGACCCGAAAAGCCTTCAACCGGCCCGGCGTCATATGAAGACCCTAAGCTCATTAATAATGATTTTTGTTTTACAAACTTTAATATGACCGTTTGCTTTTCAAAAACATCAGACCGAATCGACCATATTATTTCAGCAGCCTGTGATACTAACTCAGAACTGTCACTTATTGCGGCAAATGATACACATCGTGATGATTAATAAAACACTATCACTAGCACGCAGCATTCTTCTTTATCAATTTTAAATAAATTTAACTCACCATCACACAGTCTAAAGCAGGTAATTCAATATGAGCAAACAACCTAAAAGCAATAAAGAGAAAAAGAAGCAGCCACTGTTAACAAAAAAGGAAAAAAAAGCCGCTAAGTTAAAAAAGAAACCTAAAAACGGGCTCTTTGAAAACGCGGTCGTGTTCTAGACAACAAATAAAATCAGACTAACCCCAGTTAGTCTGTTTAAACTTATGCAATTTTGCATAACCTTTTAACAACTCTTTATGCAGATAAAAACCATCCAGTGACAACCCGGGACTATGCAAGCCATGGAAGGTTTCACTGCCTTCCAGCACTTTAGTACTAATGGACACATACTCTTTACCATAAAGCTTGTTCAGGCCATCGATAAAGTCATTGTATTCACGCGAATCATCCAGCGTTAAATCAATTAACACCTTCAGACAATTATATAAATGCAAGCGACAGACTGTGAGCTGATCCATACCCAGGCACCAGTCAACCCAGTTCGCTGCCATTTCAATATCACCGATCGCAAGATTTAACATGGCTTTAAGCTCACCAATGCGAAGCCCGGCCCAAACTGATCCGCGATCAGGCGCTATGCCAATAAACTCTGCTACACGCTGCATGTCGTTATAACCACCCTCTTCCAGGCGATTAAAAATATCTTGCCATTGAGGCTTATCCAGGTTTTTCAGTGACAGTATTTCTTCACGGAACAACGCACCCTCGTTGCTATTGTTCCAGAACAAATCTTCTACCGGATAAATATCTGACATACCCGGCACAACAATGCGACAGGTATAAACATTCAGGTGTTCGTAATCCGCGATATAGATGTCATGTCCCATCTCATGAATGATATTACTTAAATACTCAAATTCATCATCAGTATTAGCATCATGGTCCCAGTCAAAAAACTCATAATCGGGTTTGTCTTTAAAAAAATCATAAGCGATAAGACCACTGGAATCGATAAAGTGTGTTTCCAGATTATGGTGATCACCCACTTCGTCCAGATCCATACTCGGCATTGAAAAACCATCCAGCTCATGCAAATCACGACCCTGCAATAATTCGGTCACTGTTCTTTCTAATGCCACTTCAAAACTCGGGTGAGCACCAAAAGAAGCAAACACCGTGGCATCACGTGAGCTCATTAAGGTCACACTCATAACAGGATATTTACCACCCAGTGACGCATCAGCTACACGGATAGTGTAATCATTATCCTCAAGCTTTTTAATCGCTTCGACAATCGTCGGAAAACGGTTTAAAACATCCTGAGGCACTTCCGGCAGGCAAATACCTTCGGCGATAATTTTATTTTTTACATAGCGTTCAAATACTTCCGACAAACTCTGCACGCGTGCTTCATTTTTAGTATTACCCGCCGACATGCCATTGCTGACATAAAGATTACCGATCACATTTACCGGAAACCAGATTTTTTTATCATCCCGTAGCCGGGTATAAGGCAGTGCACAAATACCCCGTTCACCGGCACCCGAATTAATATCAAACAGGTGATACGATTCAAGCTGGCCCTCAGGATTGTAGTAATCCCATAAGTCATCATCCAGCAAGCCATCCGGTATACTTTCATCAGCCACATCAAACCAGCGTTCATCCGGGTAATGCACAAATTCACTGTTAGCGAATTCTTCACCAAGATAAAAATCTGCAAAAAAATAATTGCAGCTCAAACGCTCAAAATACTCACCCAGCGCACTTGCCAGACAGGCTTTTTCAGTTGCGCCTTTACCATTAGTAAACATCAGCTCACACTCTTTATCTCGAATATGAACCGAATACACATTAGGTACAGGGTTTAACCAGGAAGCCTCTTCAACCTCGATCCCAAGCGCATCAAGCTTGTTATGCATAGTCTCGATTGTCGACTCGAGATCGCGGTCTTTACCCTTAATATAGGTTTTTTCAGGGGTGGTATTATCGATGTTTGTGTTACTCATAGGCGTATTCTACGGATGCTATCAGGCTGGAATCAATTTAATAATTATACAACAAAATCATCATAACTTTATCAGCATAAATAATATCAGCTGTCATTGCTTCAGCTGATTATGCTATAACAAAATGAAAATCGATTACTTTAATGCCAATGACTTTAAATACACGACTAGCCCATTTCAAAAAAAAGCTAAAAATGCACAGATATATTCGCATTTTGCGCTGGTCAATGAGAGTCGCGCTGCTTATTTTTATTATGGATACAGGTTATATAATCGGCATCTGGCCCGACTGGGAACTCTATGCGGAAGGCCCTATACCGCAGTCGAATTACATACGCCACTACGTCTTCGAAAACTACCGGCATAAAGACTGGCCTGGCTTACGCTGGCAACAAAAACCGATCAGCAAGATATCAAAACATATGATCAGGGCTATCATCGTTGCAGAAGATGCGCGCTTTTATTCCCACTCTGGTATTGATCTGGATGCTTTACAAACAGCCATGGAAGTCAACCTGTCAGAAAAGCGCTTTGTTTTTGGTGGCAGCACCATATCGCAACAAACGGTTAAGAATATTTTTTTAAGCGCCTCCAAAAATCCGCTTCGCAAATGGCACGAACTGCTACTGACCATTGGTATGGAACGACAGCTTACAAAAAGGAGAATTCTTGAGCTGTATTTAAACGTTGCCGAATTCGGACGAGGTATTTATGGCGTGGAAGCCGCCTCAAAACATTACTGGGCAATACCTGCTTCTAAGCTTTCCAGCAGACAAGCAATACAGCTTGCAGCGACACTTTCAGCACCGGTTAACCATAATCCGGCCACCAATACGAAGTACTTTAAAAAACGGGTTAAATCTATTAGCCGATACTTTTAGCGGCTGAAAGACAGCTTAAATTACTTTTCAGAATCTGCATTCAGTTCCGTACATTGCTCAACAATCACCTCGTTTTCCGCCGTTTCAGCAGCCTGAGCTTCTACCTTCGCTCTGTCTGCCTTCGATACATACCGTTCACCTTTAGGCCGGCCATCCAGCTTCGCGCGTGCTCGCTTAAGGCGTTTTTTAAACAAATTTTGAATCTTCTTTTTTCGATTCATATCGATAAACCTCTGTCACTCTTATCAGTGTTTCACTGGCCTTTTTATTCTACTTAACGCCTATTCTTGGGTACGTAATTCAAAATAGAAACAGGTACTATCTTCCTGACATCAAAACCTTCGAACTCTTTGCGCTCAACAATATGTCCCAGACGACTTTCGATAGCACATAGATTTTTAAAATCATCTTTTGATACTAATGAGATGGCTTCGCCGCAGGCACCGGCACGACCAGTACGGCCAATCCTGTGAATATAATCATCACTCTGGTAAGGCAAATCATAATTAACCACACGGCTTAGGTTATCGATATCAATCCCGCGAGCTGCAATGCCGGTAGCCACTAAAAACCCAAGCTTCCCCGCTTTAAAGTCAGCCAGTACTCTTTCACGAGAAGCCTGACTTCTGTCACCGTGAATTGCCTCTGCTTTAATACCGCGTTTTTCAAGCTGACTAACCAGCTTAGCAGCCGCGTGTTTTTTCTCGATAAAAATAAGCGCCTGATCCCAGTGCAGTTCATTAATCAAATGGCTCAGTAATGCAGATTTTCTGTCCTTGTCTACCGTTACAAGCCACTGATCAATTTTCGGCGTAGTAGCAGAACCTGGCGCTACCGATATCTCTACCGCATCATCGTAAACAGTGTCCGCTAAAAAACGCACATCATCCCTCAGTGTCGCTGAAAACAATAAACTCTGACGTTCGCTGGGCAGACGATCAATAATATTATTGATATCGTCAATAAAACCCATATCCAGCATTCTGTCTGCTTCATCCAGCACCAGTACTTCCAACTCATCAAAATGTAACGCCCGTTGGTGTGCCAGATCTAACAATCGCCCCGGGGTCGCAACTAATATATCCACACCTTCCAGTAGCCGTTGTTTTTGAGCCTTGGAGTCAACACCACCATATATCGCTATTGAGCTAAGGTTTAAATATTTACTGTACTCGGCAATATTGGCCTCAATCTGCACTGCCAGCTCACGAGTGGGCGTCAGTATCAGCGCACGAATACGTTTACCACGCAGCTTGCGCTCAATATTAAACGACTCCAGTATCGGCAACACAAAACTTGCGGTCTTACCGGTACCGGTCTGCGCAGCAGCAAGCAGGTCTTTACCCGACAAGATAACCGGGATTGCCTGCTTCTGTATCGCGGTGGGCTCGGTATAGCCGAGTTCGGCTACGGCTTTTAAAATGGGATCACTTAATCCAAGTTTTGAAAATGACATATAAAGTCTCAGCTATATGAATAAACAACGAACAGCTCTGGATGATGTTGGTAGGACTGTGCCAATAACGGGTCGAGATGAAGAACAAAGATGCCCAGTATAGCAGCTAGGTATAGCAGCTGGCTTTATTATTAAGTGAAATCAGAAGGCAGATAACACTGATATTTTGCTCAGCTAATTCAAAGATATGGACCATGACGGTTTCATTAGCCAGCTTCAGTTACATTTACAATTTAAAATCACCACCCATTCCAACGATCAAATACATCTCATCTTCTCTGTTTCTTTCACTCTGGTACGTTCCGGCCTGAACAAACCAGCGTAAATTTTTCATCCCACCGAGTGTTTTATTAAATTCCTGATAGCCGGTAACACCCAGACGTTCGCGACTCAAACCACTTTTACTAACGTCAAGATAGTCATGATAGGGACCAATATAATAACGACTGTTTTTAGTTTTAGTTTCAAATAATAAAAACAACTGATTGGATACAATATGATCTCTCGTCGCCATCAATATTTCATGTTCGCGTTCAAGATAATAAGGACCGCCCCCGAGGAACCGGTAGTACGCAAGGTCAGTTACATTTCGGAAAATTAATCGATTGTGCTTAACCCTGAGTTCAAACCGAAACAATGATCGGTCACCATAACCTGAAAGTTCATCACCTTCTCTGAACTCTAATACATTATCACCAAAAAGTGCATCTGCTGAAGCAAATGCCAATAACGAACCATTACCGCCACTGAAAGAGTAACGGTCATATTGTAATCGTAACTTCAGTACAGCGACGGGCAACCACTCGAAATGTATTCCGGCACGACTAAAGGCGGGGTTCACATGAGCCTGTGCTCCCACCTGATAATACAGACCATCCCATAAAGGTGATTTATCGTGATTATAAATCTGCCTGTAATAACCATTTGCAGTCAGAGCCAAACCTAATGGATTAACCTGAGAAACCATATCAAGTTCTAACAGCGACAACACATCTTCATCCGTGTTTTCAGCATAAGAACACCAGCTGCTAAAGAGCAAGATCAATAGCCATCCTATTCTTACTAAATAGAAATTTCGCATATACACAACCTTCTGTTATGTCAGTATGTCAGAATCATATATCCGGCAAGTCCATAGATAATTAATTATAGTTAAGTACAGCATTAAAATAGCAGCCCGCCAATGAGGCAAATCATATAGTCGTTAAATACTTAACCTTAATATTTCTAGAATTAAATTAAACTGAACTGAATATGAGATTTGGGAACCGGCGTCAAACTTGTTAGTATTAACAACAGTTCTTCTCAGGTGTCTTACAATATGGCTATAATAAAAAATAAGTTACGTGAAAAAATTTCATGGGCTATGTATGACTTTGCCAATTCAGGTTACGCAACCGTTGTATTAACAACAATATTTAATACCTGGTTTATTTCCGGCATTGTGATACCCGGTGGTACGGACTCAGGTACAGCAACACTGCTCTGGACTATCGCCATTGCCATTGGTAATTTTTTTATCCTGTTTAGCGCACCGGTAATCGGTGCCATTGCCGACCTTTATGCCATCCGAAAATATTTATTAATTGTCAGCTCAATAGGTTGTATTATTTTCACCGCCTTACTTGCCATTCCGCAAGCGGGAGATACCTGGCTGGCAATGACCTTACTCATACTCTCTTATTATATGTTTGCAACCGGTGAAAACCTGATAGCGGCTTTCCTGCCAGAACTGACCACCGCTGACGACATAGGTAAACTCTCGGGCTACGGCTGGGCACTTGGCTTTATGGGCGGCCTCTTCACGCTAGCGGTATGTCTTTATTACATTAATACCGCAGAAGCATCCGGTAAGACAGCTGAACAATTTGTACCAATGACAATGTTAATAGTATCTGTGATATTTTTAATATCAGCCTTACCTACCTTCATATGGTTAAAAGAACGCGGCAAGCCTGCCAACACCGCACCTCATCAGATTATCAGAAACACTTATAGTGAACTCAAAAACACATTAATCAAGCTTAAACATTTTCCTGATCTTAAACGTTTTATGATCTCACTAACCTGTTTTCATGGCGGCATTTATATCGTTATCGTACTCGCTGCTGTCTACGCCGAACAGGTGATGGGATTTGATACCAAACAAAATATTTTTTTAATCGGTGTGGTAAATATCACCGCTGCTATCGGCGCGTTTGCTTTTGGCCACTTGCAGGAT
>Ga0316207_10003004_pt1 | contig 16297 bp, 11 predicted proteins | sample 6weekpyrite_MG_FD_204943 | JGI IMG/M metagenome (GOLD analysis project Ga0316207, IMG submission 204943) | Microbial mat bacterial communities from mineral coupon in-situ incubated in ocean water Damariscotta River, Maine, United States -... | ecosystem: Environmental > Aquatic > Marine >...
CATTGGCGAAACACTGGAAGGCAGTATGCTGGGCGCGAAAGCGACGATCGTTATTTCTGTAGTACTTATTTTATTGGCGGGGATTTGGATATGGTAGCAAGTGTAACGAGTTTTGGTCGAAACGGCCTGTATGACTGGATGATCCAGCGCGTTACCGCGGTCATTCTGGCAGTTTATACGGTTTTTATGCTGGGCTATTTTTTGTTGAACCCGGACTTAAACTATTCGCAGTGGAGCGCGTTATTTGATTCCATCTGCATTCGTATTTTTTCATTGTTGGCCTTATTGTCATTGGCAGCTCACGCCTGGATTGGTCTTTGGACGATTTCGACCGATTATATCAAGCCAACGGGAATCCGGTTTTTATTTCAAGCGGTTTGTGGTCTGACCATGTTTGTTTATGTGGTTTGGGGTATTCAGATTTTGTGGGGACTGTAAGTAATGTCAAAACTTAGAACGTTAAATTATGACGCAATTGTAATCGGCGGCGGTGGTGCCGGAATGCGTGCAGCCCTTCAGCTAACCGAATCGGGTGTGAAAACAGCGTGTATTACCAAAGTATTTCCAACGCGTTCACACACTGTTTCTGCTCAAGGCGGAATTACCTGTGCGATTGCCAGCGCAGATCCGAATGATGACTGGCGCTGGCATATGTATGACACCGTCAAAGGGTCTGATTACATAGGCGACCAAGACGCGATCGAATACATGTGTACCGTAGGCCCACAAGCTGTTTATGAGTTGGATCACATGGGTTTGCCGTTTTCTCGAACAGAGTCGGGCCGTATTTATCAGCGCCCATTTGGCGGACAGTCAAAGGACTTTGGTAAAGGTGGTCAGGCTGCACGTACGTGCGCTGCTGCCGACCGAACCGGGCATGCATTGCTACATGCTTTATATCAAGGCAACCTGAAAGGCGGAACCACCTTTTTGAATGAATGGTATGCGGTTGATCTGGTTAAGAACCAGCAAGGTGCCGTTGTCGGTGTGATTGCCATTTGTATCGAAACCGGCGAAACCGTCTACGTTAAAGCAAAAGCGACGGTGATGGCGACGGGTGGTTCGGGTCGAATCTATCAATCAACCACCAACGCGCTGATCAATACAGGAGACGGCGTAGGCATGGCACTACGTGCCGGTTTCCCTGGTCAGGATATGGAAATGTGGCAATTTCACCCAACTGGTATCGCGGGCGCGGGTGTACTGGTAACTGAAGGTTGTCGTGGAGAAGGCGGTTATCTGATCAATGGTGAAGGTGAGCGCTTTATGGAGCGTTACGCACCTAACGCGAAAGATCTAGCCGGTCGAGATGTTGTCGCGCGCTCAATGGTGATGGAGATCCTTGAAGGGCGGGGTTGTGGTCCAAATAAAGATCACGTTTTGCTAAAACTGGATCATCTCGGCGAAGAAACGCTAAATCTGCGGTTACCAGGTATATGTGAGTTATCTAAAACGTTTGCACATGTCGACCCGGTTAAAGCACCTGTCCCGGTTGTACCGACCTGTCACTATATGATGGGCGGTATTCCAACCAATATAGGGGGTCAAGCCTTGACTCGCGATGAAAAGGGTCAGGACCTGGTCATCGAAGGTCTCTACGCTTGCGGCGAAGCGGCCTGTGTTTCTGTACACGGTGCAAATCGCCTGGGCGGTAACTCTCTGCTTGACCTGGTTGTCTTTGGTCGTGCCGCCGGGCTTCAGATTGAAAAATCATTGAAAGACGGTTTTAGTTCAGATAACGCGTCTGAATCAGATGTTGAGCTTGCGGTCAGTCGTTTGGATCGGCTCAATCATTCCTCAAGTGGCGAGAGCGTCGCTAAAGTGCGCGCTGATCTACAGAGCATCATGCAGCTTTACTTCGGTGTGTTTCGTGAAGGTGAAAGCATGCAGAAGGGTCTGAACATGCTGGATGAAATTGGTCAACGAATGAAGAATCTTCATCTGGAAGACAAGAGCGTCGCATTCAATACTGCACGAATCGAAGCGCTTGAGCTAGAGAACCTTTATGAGGTGGCGTATGCAACAGCCGTCGCTGCGGAAGAGCGAAAAGAAAGTCGTGGTGCACATGCCCGAAATGATTTCACCGAACGTGATGATGAGAACTGGTTGAAGCACTCGCTGTACTTCCCGAATGACAAACGTATCGAGAAGCGAGATGTAAATTTCTCGCCTAAAACAGTCGAAGCATTTCCACCAACAGTGCGGTCTTACTAAGGGGAGTAACTAAACATGTTAGTAAGTTTGTATCGCTATAATCCAGAAATTGATCAAACGCCATATATGCAAGATGTTGAGATCGCTATCCCGGAAGGGAAAGATCTGATGGTTCTCGATGTACTGGAGTTGTTAAAAAATGAAGATCCATCGTTAGCGTATCGACGCTCCTGTCGAGAAGGTGTGTGTGGTTCTGATGGATTAAACATGAACGGACGAAACGGCCTTGCGTGTATCACACCACTGTCTGAAGTCGTCAAAAATAATAAGCTGGTATTGAGACCGCTTCCGGGTTTGCCGGTTATTAGAGATCTGGTTATTGACATGACCATGTTCTACAAGCAATACGAGAAGATCAAACCATTTCTGATCAATGATACGCCTGCGCCTGCTATCGAACGTTACCAAAGCCCTGAAGATCGGGAAAAGCTTGATGGCTTGTATGAGTGTATCCTGTGTGCCTGTTGTTCAACGGCATGCCCTTCCTTTTGGTGGAATCCAGACAAGTTTGTCGGGCCGTCAGGCTTGCTACAGGCTTACCGGTTCCTGGCTGACTCAAGAGACACAGCAACGGCTGAGCGCCTGGCCGAACTGGATGATCCATTTAGCGTATTCCGCTGTCGCGGCATTATGAACTGCGTGAGTGTTTGCCCAAAGGGGCTAAACCCAACCAGGGCGATCGGGCATATCCGGAACATGCTATTGCAGCGATCTACGTAGTTTTTGTCGACAGTGCACGACGCTGTGTCGTGCACTCAAAGTTCAAGTTAGCTATGGGTTCTTAAATCCCTCCATCGTTTTCTGAATTTATGGCTATACTCATTTAATAAATCATTTTGGTAGAGCTACCGTCAGACCGAAGCCGGTAATAACACCACCCATAAAAATTGGAAATAGCAAGTTCAGCTCATACAGTTTCACTCATATTTGGTTACCTATTCGTAATCGGCCGGTTTAATGACTGAGTCGTATTTGATACCGTTAGTGGGTGAGGTGTTGAGGTTAACATTTCGAGCATTTAAGGCGAACGGTTAATGCAAGAAAGCATCATGGAACAACTCTGGCGGACATCGCATTTGTCCGGTGGAAATTTAGTATATGTAGAGCAGTTATACGATAATTATTTGGCTGATCCAAATAGTGTTGCTGAAGAGTGGCGTAGCTATTTTGATCAATTGCCTAAAGTCAATGGGCATGTCGTACAAGATGTGCCGCATTCGGTTATTCGTGAGCAGTTTCTTCACCTCTCAAAAAACAAATTAATTAACCAGGATTTGACGACACCGGCGAGCGCGACTAGCGAACATGAACGCAAGCAGGTACAGGTACTGTTGCTGATTACAGCCTATCGAATTCGGGGGCATCAGGTCGCGAATCTTGATCCACTTGGTTTGATGGAGCGCGAATCCGTGCCGGATATCGAGCTTGAGTACCATGGCTTAAGCTCAGCAGATCTCGATACCGAATTCCAGACCGGCAGTTTGTTTTTTGGCGAAGATGTTCTTCCTTTAAAAGACATCGTCGCTAATTTAAAAAGTACGTATTGTGATTCGATCGGCGCCGAGTATATGCATGTTGTCGATACTGAAATCAGACGCTGGTTTCAACAACGGCTCGAATCGGTAAAAGGTAAACCGGACTACGGTAAGGAAACGCGTTACCACCTTCTTGAGCGGCTGACTGCAGCTGAGGGTCTTGAAAAGTATCTTGGTTCACGTTTTCCCGGTACCAAACGATTTGGCCTGGAAGGCGGAGAAAGCCTGATTCCCCTTGTTGACGAACTGATTCAGCGGGCCGGTGGGCATGGCACCAAAGAAATTGTCATGGGTATGGCACACCGCGGTCGGCTTAATGTTTTGGTCAACACGCTCGGTAAAAATGCAAAAGACCTGTTTGACGAGTTTGCAGGCAAAAAATTGCACGATATGGGGTCGGGAGATGTTAAGTATCACCAGGGTTTTTCATCTAATGTTATGACGCCTGGTGGTGAAGTGCATCTGGCCCTGTCTTTCAATCCATCACACCTGGAAATTGTGTCGCCGGTTGTCGAAGGTTCAGTTCGTGCCAGGCAAAGCCGAAGGGAAGACCCTACCGGCGCACTGGTGTTGCCCATTATTATGCATGGCGACTCAGCTTTTGCAGGGCAGGGCGTGGTCATGGAAACCTTCCAGATGTCGCAAACGCGAGGCTTCGGTACGGGCGGTTCCATTCATATTATCGTCAATAACCAAGTGGGTTTTACAACCAATAAGCGTGAAGATGTGCGATCAACAGAATATTGCACCGATGTCGCAAAAATGATCGAAGCGCCCATTCTTCACGTAAATGGTGATGATCCCGAAGCAGTATTGTTTGCAACGCAGGTGGCACTCGACTACCGGAATCAATTCAAGAAGGATGTGGTTATCGACCTGTTCTGTTATCGAAGAAGGGGGCATAACGAGGCAGATGAACCGTCTGGCACTCAGCCTTTAATGTATCAGGTCATTAAAAAGCAAAAGACGACCAAAACAATTTATGCTGAACGCCTTGTTGCCGAGGGTGTTGTCAGTGAAGCGCAAGTTAAAGCGCTTGAGAATAATTTTAGGGATGTGCTGGATAAGGGCGAACACACAACCAAGAGTCTGGTACACGAACCAGACAAGGAAATGTACGTTGATTGGACGCCTTATATCGGTCATGCGTGGACAGCGAAGGCCAAAACGGCAGTTAATGCAAAAACCTTGCAGCGAATTGGTAAGAAACTTGATGCCATCCCTGAAGGTTTTCCAATTCAAAAGCAGGTTCAAAAAATAGTACAAGACCGCAGTAAAATGAATCAGGGCGCGATGCCAATTAACTGGGGTTTTGGCGAAGTAATGGCCTATGCAACCTTATTGCATGAAGGCCATGAAATCAGAATTACCGGTCAGGATGTCGGTAGAGGTACCTTTTCGCATCGTCACGTGGTGTTGCACAATCAAAGCGATGGCTCCACGTATATTCCTTTGCAGCATATTGCCGAAAATCAGCCCAAATTCGAAATTTACGATTCTTTATTGTCTGAAGAAGCCGTGCTGGCATTTGAGTATGGCTATGCAACGACAAACCCGGGAGCACTTGTTGTTTGGGAGGCCCAGTTTGGCGATTTTGCCAACGGCGCGCAGGTGGTTATCGATCAATTTATTACCAGCGGCGAGCATAAATGGGCACGGCTTTGCGGTTTGACGATGTTACTGCCGCATGGATACGAAGGTCAGGGGCCTGAGCATTCTTCAGCTCGACTGGAGCGCTATCTGCAATTGTGCGCAGAGCACAATATTCAAGTGTGTGTACCTACAACGCCAGCTCAGGTGTTTCATATGTTACGCCGACAAGTTAAGCGACCGCTTCGCAAACCATTGATTGCGATTACACCTAAAAGTCTGCTGCGTCACAAAGAAGCAAGCTCAGCGCTGGATGACTTTAGTGAAGGTCACTTTCAAACGGTTATTCCTGAAGTCGATGAACTGGATCCCCGTAAGGTTACGCGCGTTATTATGTGCAGTGGCAAGTTATATTATGACTTGCTTGAGTATCGTCGTCATAATGAACTTCTGGATACAGTGGTTATTCGGATAGAACAATTGTACCCATTCCCAGATGAAGACCTGGAAGAGGTATTGTCGGCGTACCAAAAAGTAAAGGATGTCGTATGGTGCCAGGAAGAGCCTCAAAATCAGGGGGCATGGTATCCCACTCAACATCACATACGCGAAACAATCAAAAAAGTAAACGCAAAAATATACTTGCGATACGCCGGTCGAAAAAGTTCGGCGGCACCGGCGGCAGGCTATATTTCGGTGCACGTGGAAGAACAGAATGCATTAATCAATCAAGCATTTGATGTCGAATAGTTTGGTATTGAACAAGAGTCTAATAAGGATTGGAAATGTCTACAGAAATCAAAGCCCCAAGTTTTCCTGAATCGGTTGCGGATGGAACGATAGCGACCTGGCATAAGCAGCCAGGAGAGCAGGTATCCCGAGATGAATTAATTGTGGATATTGAAACAGACAAGGTGGTTTTAGAAGTCGTTGCGCCAAACGATGGTGTTATCGAAAGCATCATCAAAGGTGAGGGCGATATTGTTCTCAGTGGGGAAGTGATCGGTATATTTGCCGTTGGCGCAACAGGCGCTTCCGCACCAGAATCAACTGCTGAACAAACTTCAGAGTCGGCTGATAAAGTCGTTGATAACAACATTATCATGAGCCCGGCAGCTAAGAAAATGATTGATGAGAATAAACTCTCAGCGAGCGCAATCCCAGCGACGGGTAAAGATGGTCGTTTAACAAAAGAAGATGTTGTTAATTATCTATCGGCACCGAAGCCAGCGGCGGCAACACAGGTTAAAACTGAGAAAACGTTACCTGCAGAGACTGCTTCGCTGGGCGCAAGAGCAGAAAAACGCGTGCCGATGACGCGGCTACGTGCCAGTATCGCTCGTCGTTTGTTGGATGCCAGCCAAAATACCGCAATGCTGACGACGTTTAATGAAGTCAATATGAAACCATTGATGGATCTTAGAAAACACTACAAGGATCTGTTTGAGAAAACGCATAACGGCACCAAACTTGGGTTTATGTCGTTATTCGTGAAAGCCTCAGCTGAGGCGCTGAAACGTTTTCCTGCGGCCAATGCTTCCATAGACGGCTCAGATATCGTGTATCACGGGTATCAGGATATTGGTGTCGCGGTATCAACCGAAAAGGGACTCGTCGTGCCAATTCTAAGAGATGCGGATACCATGAGTCTGGCGACGATAGAGGAGTCCATTCGTACTTTTGGCGGAAAGGCTCGGGACGGAAAGTTATCGATTGAAGAAATGACGGGAGGCACCTTTACCATTTCAAATGGAGGTGTTTTTGGTTCATTGATGTCGACGCCAATCTTAAACCCTCCACAAACAGCGATTTTGGGAATGCATAAAATTCAAGATCGTCCGATGGCAGTTAATGGAGAAGTCGTGATACTGCCCATGATGTATCTAGCGCTCTCTTATGATCACAGAATGATTGATGGCAAAGAGGCCGTTCAGTTCCTGGTGACAATTAAGGAACTTATTGAAGACCCAGCTCGAATCCTGTTGGAAATCTAAACTGCATATCAGAATTGAAGGAGTGATGAATTAAATGTCAAACAAATATGACGTTATCGTTATTGGATCAGGTCCTGCCGGTTATGTCGCAGCGATCAGAGCGAGTCAATTAGGCCTTAAAACTGCGTGCGTCGAAAAGTGGAGCAGTGAAAATGGCAAACAGGTTTTGGGTGGAACCTGCTTGAATGTCGGATGTATTCCTTCGAAGGCCTTACTGGAATCATCACATAAATATGAAGAAGCAAAGCACGAATTTGATGTTCACGGAATTAAGCTTGATGATTTGAAAATTGATGTCGGCAAGATGATGGAACGAAAAAACGGCATCGTAAAAAACTTGACTGGCGGCATTGCATCTCTGTTCAAAATGAATGGAGTTACCTCAATACAAGGTACTGGTCGTCTGTTAGCTGGTAAGCAGGTAGAAGTCACCAACAACAAGGGTGTCGCGACTATTTATGATGCCGAGAACGTCATCCTGGCAACAGGCTCCATGCCAGTTGAAATTCCACCTGCGCCGCTCACCGAGGGTCATATCGTAGACTCAACCGGCGCACTTAGCTTTGATGAAGTACCGAAGCGACTGGGTATCATTGGCGCGGGTGTTATTGGTCTGGAATTGGGAAGTGTGTGGGCCCGTCTTGGTTCGGAAGTCACGGTTTTAGAAGCGTTAGACTCGTTTTTACCTGCCATTGACAAACAAATTGCCAAAGAGGCTTTGAAGCAATATAAACATCAAGGTTTGGATATAAAGCTGAAAGCCCGAGTTACCGGCACCGAGATTAAACGAGGTCTGGTCACCGTCAGCTACGAAGACACGAAAGGCACACAAGAAGTAAAAGTAGACAAACTGGTTGTTTGTGTGGGTCGTGCACCGGTTACCGATGGTTTGTTGTCACCTGATTGCGGTGTCAATCTGGACGAGCGTGGTTTCATCTTCGTTAATGACCAATGCCGTACAGATGTTCCGGGTGTTTTCGCCATAGGGGATGTCGTCAGAGGGCCGATGCTTGCGCATAAAGGGTCTGAAGAAGGGGTCATGGTCGCTGAGCGAATCGCGGGTCAAATGACACAAGTGAACTATGATTGCATTCCTGGCGTCATCTATACCAACCCTGAAATCGCCTCAGTCGGAAAAACAGAAGAGCAGTTAATAGCAGACGGCATCGAGTACAATGTGGGAACCTGCCCGTATGCCGCGAGTGGCCGTGCGATGGCCGCTAACGATACCGTTGGACTGGTTAAAATACTGGCTGATGCCAATACAGACAGAATACTCGGTGTCCATATTGTGGGTGCAGGCGCCTCTGAACAAATAGCTCAAGCCGTGATTGCGATGGAATTTGGTTCAAGCGCTGAAGATTTGGGCTTAACGGTGTTCGCACATCCATCGCTCTCGGAAACAGTACATGAAGCTGCGTTGGCTGTCGGTGGTCATGCCATTCATATTGCAAATAAAAAGAAGCGCAAGTAGCGCGTTATGTAAGGGAAAGAGTAGAGGCCGTAAAAGGCTTTCGCGATGTCGATGATGCTGGACGGGCGCCCCAGGGCCTTTAGGTTATCTCGATCGAATTTGAAAATATAGGTGCGGAAACAGAGGTGCTTGTTTCTTTCACTATCAATTAGATGATGGAATTTGTTATGAATTTACACGAGTATCAGGCAAAACAACTTTTTGCTGAGTACGGGCTTCCTGTATCGACAGGCTACGCATGTGATACCCCCAAAGAAGCAGCAGAATCAGCGAGTAAAGTGGGTGGTGACAAATGGGTTGTAAAGGCACAGGTTCATGCCGGCGGACGCGGTAAAGCCGGTGGCGTTAAGCTTGTTAGCTCCAAAGAAGAAATAAGGGAATTTGCCGAAAAGTGGCTTGGTAAAAACCTGGTGACTTATCAAACCGATGAAAACGGTCAACCTGTCAGCAAAATTTTGGTTGAGTCGTGTACAGACATTGCACAGGAGTTGTATCTTGGTGCTGTGGTTGATAGAGCAAGTCGGCGTGTTGTCTTTATGGCGTCAACCGAAGGTGGCGTTGAAATAGAGAAAGTTGCCGAAGAAACGCCAGAGAAAATCCTAAAGGCTGAGATTGATCCATTAGTGGGTGCACAACCTTATCAGGCACGTGACTTGGCATTTCAGCTTGGCTTAAACCCCGCTCAGGTCAAGCAGTTTACCAAGCTGTTTTTAGGTTTGTCCCAACTGTTTCATGACTATGATTTGGCCCTGCTTGAAATTAACCCGCTGGTCATTACCAGTGAAGGAAACTTGCATTGCCTGGATGGCAAAATCAATATCGACGGGAATGCGATGTACCGCCAACCCAAATTGCGAGAAATGCATGATCCCAGCCAAGATGATGCTCGGGAAGCACACGCGCATGCTTGGGAGCTAAACTACGTTGCTCTTGATGGCAATATTGGTTGCATGGTTAACGGTGCTGGCCTGGCGATGGGAACGATGGATATCGTACAACTACATGGCGGCGCTCCGGCCAACTTTCTGGATGTGGGCGGCGGCGCGACCAAAGAGCGCGTCACCGAAGCATTTAAAATCATCCTCTCGGATGACAATGTCAAAGCAGTTCTGGTGAATATTTTTGGTGGTATCGTTCGTTGTGATTTAATTGCGGAAGGCATTATTGGGGCGGTCAAAGAGGTCGGTGTTAAGGTGCCGGTTGTCGTAAGACTGGAAGGAAATAACGCGGAGCTGGGAACTAAAACGCTAGCCGATAGCGGTTTGGATATTATTGCAGCGACCAGCTTGGCCAATGCGGCGGAGTCTGTGGTTAAAGCAGCGGAGGGTCAAGCATAATGAGCATACTAATTGATAAGAACACTAAAGTAATCTGTCAGGGTTTCACTGGCTCACAAGGTACCTTCCATTCAGAACAAGCGATAGAATACGGTACGAATATGGTTGGTGGTGTGACACCAGGCAAGGGTGGCCAAACGCATCTGGGGCTTCCCGTTTTTAATACCGTTCGTGAAGCTGTCGTGCAAACGGGGGCCGAAGCATCGGTTATTTATGTACCTGCTCCCTTTTGTAAAGACTCTATTCTAGAAGCGGCAAACAACGGTATCAAGCTGATCGTCTGCATCACGGAAGGTATTCCTACGCTGGATATGCTTGATGCGAAAGTGGTATGCGATGAACTTGGGGTTCGGCTGATTGGTCCAAACTGCCCAGGTGTGATTACACCAGGCGAAAGCAAAATTGGCATCATGCCCGGACATATCCATTTGCCAGGTAAAGTGGGTATCGTTTCGCGTTCAGGCACTTTAACCTATGAAGCAGTCAAACAAACGACTGATTATGGCTTTGGTCAATCAACCTGTGTCGGCATTGGTGGCGACCCCATTCCAGGTTCTAACTTCATTGATATTCTGAAAATGTTCCAGGATGATCCAAAAACAGAAGCAATCGTCATGATTGGTGAAATTGGCGGAACGGCAGAGGAAGAAGCGGCTGCTTATATCAAAGAAAATGTGAGCAAGCCCGTTGTATCTTATATCGCGGGTGTCACCGCACCTCCTGGCAAGCGTATGGGTCATGCAGGTGCAATTATTTCCGGCGGAAAAGGGACTGCTGCTGATAAATTTGCTGCGCTCGAAGCTGCCGGTGTTAAGACAGTTAATAGCCTTGCAGATATCGGAGATGGTTTAAAAGAAATTACCGGCTGGTAGCCAGGTGGGTTCACTAAAAAGGAAGGCTGGGCCTTCCTTTTTTTGTTTTATTGCCCGTCGATCAGATGTTTCAAGCAAAAAAAAGGCACCAAGACGCCGAACGTGCTCTTGATGCCTTAATAGTAGGAGTATTAATTCGGTTCGAGATACAGTCAGTGGCCTGACGACTTCCTGTATCTAAATTCGATGGTGTCATAATAAGGGGAAAAGGGGCGTAGTTTAATCGTCCAAAAGGCTTAATTTTGGAATAATCTGACATTATTTGAATTCTTTCAAAACAGCGGTTAACTCTTAAGAGTTCTTGCAAAAGGCTCTTATGTTTCTCGTTCTATCTCTGAGCACAGACCAGCATTGTTTGTAAATCAGGGGATCGATGTCAAAGCCAAAAGTCATCAAGTTTGCGCTAATTAACGTCGTAAATAACTTGCGTACACCCGGGCTTTGAGTGATGATTCGACTTAAGTCGAGGAGCTGACTGTCACTGGTAAAATCGACAACTCTCGGCCTGTAGCCAGCCAGATGGTTTTAGTTATCTTGCAGGAAGATCTCAATAAATATACAAGGGGTAAAATATGAAAAAAATAGTTTTTATAAGTTCTTTAATTCTATTGTCTCTTCAAAGCCATCAGGCGTTTAGCGGAGAAATTTTAGACGGCGACGCCGTTGCTAAAATGTTGGTGGGCAATACGCTACAAATGGTGTTCCGTTCTGACACAGAGAGATCGAGTCATCTTTTTCATGAGTACTATGATAAAAACGGAAAAATCTATGGGATGGAGCGTCGCGCTGAAACAAAGGGAAATTATACGCATTTTGTCGGTTCATGGGAGGTCAGAGATGGCAAGTTTTGTACCTCGGTTTTAGGCCGGATTTACGCGTGTCACCGTTACGAGAAAGTTGACGATACGACGTATAAGCTGATTGGCGAGCGTGGCGCCTATAGAAATGTCAAACTCTATAAGGGCAAGCATCATATTGTAAATTGATATTGAATTCATAAGTCCTATATCCGCGTCATACTCCTGTGGTATGGAAGGCGCCTCCAAAGACTGGAGCGGGTTGTGGATAAGACTAAAAGGCGTCTTATCCACGAACATGACTTGTTCGTTACGAACCTTGTTCAACAGCGCGCAATTTCTTTTGGCTGGATATTACAAGGCGTACCGTTATAAACCGGCATGCCGGTGAAGGCATCTCGAACTTGATCGTCATGTAGAAGATTCACATTCACGCCGGGGTATTTTTTGGCTAGCGACTGCCCGCTGTTGTAATGATGCCCCCAGAATTGATGAATCATAATGACTCCGGCACGTATTTCGGAACTCACCTTTACCTTAATATCGACTGTATCCGTTTTGGAGCTGACTCTGATTTCAGAGCCGTCGTTAATCTTCAGTCTTTCTGCATCAGCTTCATTTATCATGGCATAGTTGCCGTTTAGTTTTAGCATCATTGAAGGCATGTTGTGAGTCCAGGTATTGAAACTGTGGAGTCTGCGTCCGCCCGAAATCAGCATAAAGGGAAAGTCTGAAGTGGGCAGGGGAGGCGACTGCAAGGACTTTAGCAGCCCCTGTTTAAACAGATCCGGAACGAGTTGTATTTTCTTATCATCGGTATGCAAGCCCCCGTTCAATAATTGTCCCCATTCAATTTCTCCGAATTTGATGCCGCCTTCAGCTTGCATTAAGCGTTTGACTGACATTTTCTTTTTGGACATGCTGCTGAATAGTAAATATTGCGCCAGATGTTTTTCGCTGAAACTGGAACCAAATAAACCCAGAGCTTGATCAATTGCGTTGATCGCGGGATTATTCAGGAACGGAATACCTGCTGCTCTGGAAATATCTCTCGCGATATCCCATTCAGGGCGGGCCTCGCCCTTGGGCTCCACCAGCTTTTGACGCCACTCCAGGTGGGGGTTAGTCTCAAACGGGCCGGTAATAAAGTGAAGACCGCCTTTTTCGTAGAGTGTGGCCGCAGGCAAGTTGTAATCGGCAAAACTGCCTGTATCTGATCGGTACAAGTCAATACAGACCAGTAAATCCAGTTTCTTTAAAGCCTGTTCCATTTTTTTTGTATTTGGAAACGAGATAACGGGGTTGCCCGCGACAACGACTAATGCGCGAATCCTGCCTGGGTCATTCGATAAAACGTCGTCGGCAAAGACAGAGCATGGTGGGCCACCAAAAATCTGAGGATAATTACCCACTCGGGAATTTGCCGGGTTTTTGCGTTTGGTGAATTTATGAATCAAGGCGATATTGTCTATCGCACCCGGGTTGTAGTAGACCCCGCCGGGGCGGTCAATATTGCCGGTAATGGTGTTCAGCGTTTGTACCGCCCATTCTGTCAACGTTGTATTGTGACTGGTCTGCACGCCAACGCGGGAGGTAACAAAGCCGCTTTTGGCAGCCGCAAAATCATCGGCCAATTGCTCGATAATTTTTTCTGGAATGCCGGTAATGGATGCTGCTTTTGAAATGTCACAATTTAAGATCAGCTCTCGCCAGCTTTCAATGCCTGTCGTGAACTTTTCTAAAAATTGAGTACTCTCTTTGCCGGTGAGTAATATTCTATGGATCATTCCGAGCAGTAAGAACAAGTCTGTTCCTGGCTTGATAACGATATGCTGATCTGCAATACGTGTCGTTTCGGTCACGCGAGGATCGACCACTACCACTTTGCCACCCTTATGCTGGATGTCTTTAAGCGAACCTGCAATGCGTGGTTTGCGTTGAAGAAGTGTCATGCCTTGTGTGACTAAAGGATTGGTTCCCAGCAACAAGGCAAAATGGGCGTTCTCAGTATCAGGTTGTAGGATGATACTTTGTTCGCCTAGCAGCTCTTTGGCAACCGCGCCCCGATCCGTATATTCTAGCGATAATACGTTAAAGGAATTGGGTGACCCCAGACCAGAACACAGCGTGTTGGCCGCAATCATGCCGGTCGAATCCGCGGCGTTTCCCCAATACGTTGCGATTGATGTTGGCCCGTATTGTTCTGAAATTGCTTTTAGTTTTTTTCCTATTTCAGTGGTCGCTGATGACCAGTCTATACGCTCAAAATCATCATTTTTCCGGCGCTCAGGAAATAACAAGCGCTCGCTATCGTTTTGGTATTCAGAAATGGCCAAACCTTTAACGCAAGCATAGCCCTTGGATATTGGGTGTGATTTATCCGGGCGCACGTCGGTCATGACATCGTTTTCAATATCAAATTCTAAGCCGCACTGTGGTTCACACGCGCCAACCTTACACAGAGTTTTGATCGTTTTCTTAGCCATATGCGCATTCCTGTAAAGCGAAATTGTGGCGCCTATCTTGACAGACGCCAACACAGCTTACTTGAACGTATCAGCTGCGTCGGCACACTTATCCAGGTGTTAGGCGCTTGCAAAAGGCTCAAGTGGCATGGGCCTGTTTCAGCTCATGCCGACCACATCGAGAAATTTGGAAGACCTGCCCTTTGGTGTTTTATTTTCCTGTCCCGCGTTGCCAAACGACTTGGCAGACCTTGGCGTGCGATTCATCTTGTTGAAGCTTTGTGACAATTGCCACATTATTGACGATCACAAGCCATACATCGTAAGATCAGGATCACTTAATGTGAGCCATCGTAAGGCTTGCCGATTGCGCTTCGTGTACGGAATAAACCGGATTTTATATGAATGACATAGATCAAATGAAACAAGAAATCAACCTGCAAAAAAATATTGCCTATACTGCCGGCATGCTGCAAAGCGATGTCACCATCCGCACCCTGCTGGAGTGTTTGGCAGAAGGTATTGTGATCGTCAACTCCGATTGCCGCATTGTTTTGATCAACAAACCTATGGAGCGCCTCTTCGGGTATTCGCAGCAGGAAGCGATTGGCGAGACCCTGGATATCTACATTCCAGGCGGTGCGCAGAGCAAGCATAATGACTATATGAGAAACTTTTTTGCCCAGCCGTCGATCAGACCCATGGGCGTTGGCGTAGAACTGTTTGCGGTGACCAAGGACAAGGTTCAAGTACCCGTTGAAATTGGCATTAGTTTTCTAGAAACCGAATTCGGTGTACTGGGGTTGGCATCGGTGACGGATATCAGCGCACGAAAAAAAATTGAACGCGAACTACTGGAACGGAACCGCGAGCTAGATGAGTTTTCGCACATTGTTGCGCATGATCTGAACTCCAACATTTACGGCATCGTTGGTTCAGGAGAAGCATTGTTGGATCACGGCTCAGATCTATCCGATGAGCAGAAACAAGAGTTTCTGAGTTATATCGTGAATGCCGGCCATAAAATGAGCCACATTATCAGAGAGCTTTTGCTATTTGCCACGATGAAGAAAGGCGAGGTCTCAGCGGTCGCCATCGATATGGAACCCGTCGTTGAAGAAGCCATTGCCCGACTCCGCTTCACGATAGAAGAGAAGCACGCGCAGATTTCCGTTAAAACGCCCTTGCATCATGCAGCAGGTTACGCGCCCTGGGTAGAAGAGATCTGGTTGAACTTGCTTAGTAATGCCCTGAAATATGGTGGAACGCCTCCAATGATTGAGATTTCCAGCCGGCAGTTTGCTGACCATGTGGTGTTTTATGTGTCCGATAACGGACAAGGTTTGGCGCTGGATGACTTTGAGAAGATTATTTCACATCGGGAAAATGACTGTAAGCGAATTGTTAGAGGGCATGGCCTCGGCCTGGAAATCGTCTCGCGCATTCTCGACAAACTGGATGGCACACTTAAATTATCTCCAGGTGATGCGGCAGGCAGTATCTTTTCCTTTACCCTTCCTTCGGTAAAGGCTTAGCTGCGCCTCAAACCTTAACGATCGATCTGTCTTAGACTGCTTGGCCAGCGCCATTCGGTATCGACTTGACCGGTAACGGCGCATTTCAGTCCGTCAATACAACGAACAGGTCGTGTTCTGACGTTGACAGTTTAACCTGATGCATTCAGTTTGTATTGACGCGTTCAGCGTGCTAAATATCAAATTCGATTCTGGGCTGAGCGTGCTCCTGGCCATCAATTTTTGGCTGGCAAAGCAAAATTCTCGCGGAATTGATACCGCCTGATTCAACCAGCTGGTCTTTAAAAATTTCGCCACGTTTTTGTGCAATTTCTTTTAACTTTATAATGGTATTCGGGTCGTTAACATCCGCACTCGTCCCGCCCAAATCCTCTTTGGTGGCGATGGCGCATAGTTTGAGCGAGATATCTTCTTTGTCATTCAATAAGGCGACAATTTTCTGGTTAAAATCGAGTTGAGTCTCAGCCAAAGCGGTTTGAGTTGC
>Ga0316207_10003005_pt1 | contig 16286 bp, 8 predicted proteins | sample 6weekpyrite_MG_FD_204943 | JGI IMG/M metagenome (GOLD analysis project Ga0316207, IMG submission 204943) | Microbial mat bacterial communities from mineral coupon in-situ incubated in ocean water Damariscotta River, Maine, United States -... | ecosystem: Environmental > Aquatic > Marine >...
ACACGAATTGCTTGGTTAATTGTTAAAGAGCTTGCTCGAGCTTCCCAAGGGATCCCTCAAGCGAGGCGCGTATTCTACAGCGAACCTCATTCTTGTCAATCACTTTTTGAAAACTCCTCCTGATTTTCAACCAAATTAATGTCAAACCAAAATTAATGGCTGCGTTACAACGCAAATTTCACCTATATTTTCATTTTAGAATAAATAAATAACAAATATGAGCACTGGTTATTAGTAGACTCTACATTGCCTGATTAAAATTCTCAGGCTAAAAAGAAATGCCGGCCTTCGCTGACGTATACCTTCAGCAGACTCGCATCTAGTTTTAATCGCTTTTCACCGGGTATCCCTTATGCGAAGACAGCCTATCATTGCAGCTACGTTATTATTTGCAATCTTACTCACCAGCTCATTTTCTGCATTAAGTGCTCCAGGCGATATAAGCGCGACCATCACCATTAATAATGTAACCGGAGACGGACGAACACCCACATCACCTCAAGGCATCTCAGCACAAGGCGGGTATCTTTGGGTCGTCGACTTCGGCACCGACAGAATCTATCGCGTATACCCCAAAGATATCTTAGACACTGACAACGTAACGGTATTATTCAACGCCGGTGACAGCGACCTAAACCTTCCGATTGCAGACACTGATGACCCACCGATCAATAGTGACGGCAACCCAATTGGGGCTTGTGGCGTAGACGGTCTCGGTAACAATATGTACTGTGGCGGCGGAGGCCTTACCTTCGCAGAAAACTTTCTATGGAATGCCAGCCCGGTTACCGATGATATAATAAAAATAGACCCTGTTGATGGTGATAACCTGGAATCTGAAAATGCACTTGCGTCGCTCGCATTTCCCTCTCCAACAGACATGACCTTCGACGGTACTTACTTCTGGATTGTCGACTGGCAAACCAATTCGATACGGCAAGTTCGTCCGGAAGATGGCGTGATACTGAACACCATACCCGCCCCCTCCACACTGCCTTCTTACACCAGCAACCCTTCTGTCACCAACGCACGCCCATTCGGTATCACCTGGGATGGTCAGGCATTATGGGTCAGCGAACAACAGGAGCTAAAAATTTACCGTATCGATCCCGCTGATGGCGCAATTCTAAATTTCTTCGATGTTCCGGGCACTAACCCCAAAGGCTTAACATGGGATGGAGAATTCCTTTGGCATGTCGACCAGTCAAGCGCGACAATCTATAAACTCGACAGCGGTGTCATTCCGTTCGGCATCATGGGCTGTCTTGAGAAAAACGGAATTGCAATTAGCGGAGATGTTTTATTGTCTCAAACAGCAGAGTCAGATCAAAGCTCCACAACCGACCTTGATGGCTGTTTCGCATTTTCCAGCTTTACTTCAGGCGTCCCTATTCAAGTAAAGCTCAGTGAAACAGGAGTAGACGAAAAACCGGTCATCACGCTTACCGGCGGAGATGTGACACTAATCGTCGGGGACACCTATTCAGAACCTGGCTATACTGCAACCGACACAGAGGATGGGAATATCACGGCCAATGTCATTGCGACACCTGATGTGATTAACACTCCGGTACTAATTGATACCTCTGCCCCCAACCCTACCGGGACCCTTGTTACCTATGACGTTATCGACTCTGCCGGCAACCAGGCCGACTCGGTCACTCGAACCGTGTACGTACTTGACGCTGACGCAACCGCCCCAGTCATCACGCTAATTGGCAGCGATCCTATGTACGTAGAGCAAGCCAGCACCTATACAGAGCCCGGTGCAACAGCAATAGATGACAGAGATGGCGACATTTCAGGCAACATTACCATCACCGGCACAGTCAACCCCGCAATCGCGGGGACCTACACGCTGTCCTATGATGTTTCCGACTCTACCGGCAATGCTGCGGCAACGGTTACGCGTGATGTTATCGTTCAAGATACAACGATTCCGATCATCACCTTGATCGGCGCTGATCCAATAACACATGAACGCGGCGATGCATTCTCGGACCCCGGCGCTACAGCCAGCGACAATATTAACGGCGATATCAGCGGCAGCATCACTGTATCCGGCTCCGTCTCCGCCAATGTTTCCGGCACGTATGTGTTGACCTATGATGTTTCAGATCTGTCAGGCAATGCAGCCGTGACCGTTACCCGTACAATCAATGTCGCTGATACAACCGCACCGGTCATTACGCTGTTAGGCACCACCCCGATCAATCACGAACTGAATACCGCCTTTATCGACCCTGGCGCCACTGCGAGCGATTACCCTGGCGATGATTTAAGCGCATCGATCGTTATCACCGGAACAGTAAACACCTCTTTGGCGGGCACTTATACCTTAACCTACGACGTAACCGATGCCGCTGGCAATGCCGCAATAAGCGTCACTCGCGATGTGATTGTTGCCGACACAGGGGCGCCAACAATCACCATTGTGGGCGACAACCCGTTTGCACAAGAATTGGGCAGTGCATTCACCGATCCCGGCGCAACCGCGTCAGATGCCATTGACGGCGATCTGACTGCCAGCATTGTCGTTGGTGGCGACGTCGTTAACTCTAATCTGACAGGCACTTACAGCATTACTTATGATGTCGTTGATTCGGCGAGCAACCCTGCCGTCACTCAAACACGGGTTGTTAACGTATCTGATACAACACCACCACTCATTACGCTATCTGGCTCGGCCAATATACTGCATGAATTAGGCACCCCTTACACTGATGCAGGCGCCACCGCTAACGATAACACCGATGGTGACATCACCCTAAATATTGTCGTGGGCGGCGATACCATAAACACCAACCTTGCCGGCACCTACGTTATTACTTACAACGTTGTCGATGCCGCTGGCAATGCCGCAGCGCCGATCACTCGCTCGGTTGATGTCGCCGACCGAACCGCGCCCGTGATTACCTTAAATGGTGCTAACCCGCTTAATCACGAAGTAGGCACCGTATTCGTTGATCCGGGGGCAAGCGCTAGCGACATAATCGATGGCGATGTCACCGCAGCAATTGGCGTCAGCGGAACGGTTGATGCCAACACGCTGGGAGCCTACACCTTGACCTACAATGTGTCAGATGCCGCTGGTAACGCTGCAACAGCGGTAACTCGCACTGTAAATGTTGTTGATACTGGTGCACCCGCGATCTCTTTAATTGGCGACAACCCCATTCTTCACGAACTGCAAACCGTATTCACCGACCCCGGCGCAACCGCATTGGATGCCGCAGATGGCGACCTGACGTCCAGCATTGTAACGACCGGCACCGTTAACGCTAATCTCGCGGGCACCTATACGCTGACATACAACGTAAGTGATTCTCAAAGCAATTCGGCACCCACCGTTACCAGAGATGTGATCGTTGCAGATAGAACCGCCCCCATCATTACATTAACCGGTAGCAGCAACATCAACCAGGAACAAGGCACCGCTTTTACCGACCCAGGCGCGACAGCATCTGACATTATAGATGGAGATGTCAGCTTAAGTATCGTCGGCGGCGGTACCGTCGACACTAATACGGGTGGAGTCTATGTCCTGACCTATGACGTCACCGATGCGGCAGGCAATGCGGCAACACAAGTCACGCGCACCGTCACCGTTGTTGACACCACACTGCCAATCATTACGCTGACCGGCGCTAACCCGTTCAATCATGAAGTCGGCACAATCTTTGTTGATCCTGGCGCGACAGCTTCCGACAACATCGATGGCGATATCACTTCAGGTATCGGGGTCAGTGGAACGGTCGATGCGAACACATTGGGAAGCTACACACTGACCTATAATGTATCAGATGCTGCTGGCAACGCCGCCAGCACGGTCACTAGAACCGTCAATGTTGTGGACACAGGCGCGCCAAGCATCACCTTGAACGGCACCGATCCAATACTTCATGAGCTACAAACACCCTTTACTGATCCTGGCGCAACCGCATCGGATGCGGCTGATGGCGACTTAAGCTCCAGTATCGTCGTCACCGGCGCCGTTAACACCAACATAGCGGCTACCTACACGCTGACTTACAATGTCACGGACTCACAAAGCAACCCCGCCCCAACGGTCACACGAGACGTCATTGTTGCAGACCGAACTGCACCCGTCATTACCTTAACCGGAAATAGCACGGTGAATGTTGATCAAGGCAGCAGCTATACCGATGCCGGCGCCACCGCTGCCGATATTATTGATGGCGACGTCAGCGCCAGCATCGTTGTTGGGGGCTCGGTCAATGTTAATGTGGGTGGAAGCTACGTCCTGACTTATAACGTTTCGGATGCAGCCGGAAACGCCGCAACCCAGATATCCAGAACCGTTATCGTGGCTGACACAACGATTCCGGTTATCACACTAACCGGTGCCAACCCGCTGAGCCATGAAGTCGGTACAATTTTCGTCGATCCTGGCGCCACAGCAAATGACAACATCGATGGCAATATCTCTGGAAGTATTGGCGTAACAGGAACGGTCGATGCCAATACCGTCGGAGCCTATATTCTTTCTTATAATGTCAGTGACACGGCCGGTAACAGTGCCGTAACTGTCACCCGGACTGTCAATGTCGCGGATACCGGCGCCCCGACCATCACCATCACGGGTGCCAACCCGCTCAATCACGAGCTAAATACACCTTATACCGACCCTGGGGCTACCGCTTCAGATGTGGTCGACGATGACGCAACGCTCACTGGCAGTATCGTGACGGTCAATAATGTTAATTCATCCGTTTCCGGTACGTATACGGTTACCTATAACGTGACCGACAGCGGTGGCAACCCAGCGGCACAGCAGGTACGCACAGTCAATGTCGGCGACTTCACCGCGCCCGTCATCACCCTAACAGGCAGCAGCACGATCAATGTGGAACTGGGCACCAGCTACACCGATGCAGGGGCCACCGCGGCAGACAATATTGATGGCAACCTCACAGCCAGCATTGTTCAAAGCGGCAGTGTCGACTCCCTCACCGCAGGTACGTATGTCATCAGTTATGATGTGACAGATGCGGCAGGCAATGCAGCCATTCAGGTAACGCGAACCGTCATTGTTTCTGACACAACAATTCCGGTTATCACCTTGCTTGGCGCGGCAACAATCAATCATGAACAGGGAACTGCCTACAGTGACCCAGGCGCCAGCGCAACAGATAATACCGATGGTAACATCTCCGCCAGCATCACCGTTTCAGGGTTTGTTGATGCCAATGCCGCTGGCAGCTATGTGCTGAGCTATAATGTTTCCGATGCCGCTGGCAACAACGCAAGCACCGTCACAAGAACTGTCAATGTGGCCGACACCACGGTTCCTGTGCTATCTCTGACTGGGGCCGACCCGCTTAATCACGAGCAAGGCACCGCATATACCGACCCAGGCGCCACAGCGACCGACAGTGTAGATGGCGATCTGTCCGCCAGCATTATCATGACAGGATCGGTAGACAGTAATACTGCCGGAAGCTATATCCTGACCTACAATGTATCCGATACTGCCAGCAACGCCGCAGTCGCAATCACCCGAAATATCATTGTTGCAGATACCATTGCACCGACAATCACCCTGACGGGAAGCGCAAGCATCAATCACGAGAAAGGCACGGCTTATAGTGACGCTGGCGCCACCGCCTTTGACTCGATCGATGGCGATGTGAGTTTGAATATCGTGGTTACCGGTAGCGTTAATACCAACATCAGCGGCACCTATACACTGAGCTACAACGTATCCGATGCAGCAGGCAACACTGCCGTAACCGTTACTCGAGACGTTATCGTTGCCGACACCATCGCCCCAATCATTTCACTGACCGGGGCAGCCATCATCAATCAGGAGCAAAGCGCACCCTTTGTTGACCCAGGTGCAAGCGCTACCGACAATTTTGATGGCGACATCAGTGGCAGTATCGTGGTAACCGGCACGGTGGATGTCAACACCCCTGGAACCTATACCTTAAACTATGACGTCAACGATGCCGAAGGCAATGCTGCGGTGACGGTTACCCGTGACGTCGTCGTGGCCGATACCACCGCTCCGGTCATCACTCTGACCGGTAACGCGACGGTCAATGTTGAACAAGGTTCCAGTTATACAGACGCTGGCGCAACAGCAACAGACAACGTTGATGGCAATATTACCGGAAGCATTGTTTTGTCAGGAGACACCGTCAACGTCAATATCGCTGGTACTTATGTCATCCGCTACGATGTCACCGATGCGGCCGCAAATACCGCTAGCCAGGTGATCCGCACCGTGATTGTAGCGGACACCACTAATCCTGTTATCACCTTACTCGGTGTAACGCCGACCAATCACCAACAAGGTACGCCTTATACTGACTCCGGCGTCACTGCGATAGACAACACTGATGGCGATATTACCGTTAGCGTTGTGGTAACAGGTACGGTTGATGTGAACACTGCGGCAACCTATACACTTACGTATAACGTATCCGATGCAGCCGGCAACGCCGCAGTCGCCGTTACTCGTGATGTCATTGTTGCAGATACCGCACCGCCAGTGATTACGTTAACCGGAAGCGCAACCGTCAACCAAGAGCAAGGCAGCCCGTACACAGATGCTGGAGCAAGCGCTTCTGACAGTGTTGATGGCGATGTTACCGGAAGCATCGTCACGTCAGGAACGGTCGATGTAAATACAGCAGGCTCTTACATTATCGACTATAACGTCACCGATGCTGCGGCAAATTCTGCGATCACCGTTTCTCGAACGGTTATCGTGGCAGATACAACGATCCCCACCATTTCTTTACTTGGCAGTACTCCGATGGATCACGTAAATGGTCAGCTGTTTGTTGATCCGGGCGTCACCGCATCTGACAACATAGATGGCGATATTTCGGGAAGTGTTACCACCAGCGGCTCGATAGACATCAACACCGATGGCGCCTACGTGCTCAGCTATGATGTCGCAGACGCCGCGGGCAATAATGCCAACACGGTCACGAGAACAATCAATGTGGTGACACCAACCACCACCACAATAGAGGCCGAAACGGCTACCATTGGTGGTGCGCACACTGTGTCTGCTGTCAACGCAGGATTTACTGGCTCCGGCTATATTGAACATTCTGGCGAAGGCTATATTGAATATACCTTTAACGCTTTTGCAGTGCCTTACAACCTCACGGTAAAATATGCTTGGGATACGGGCGATCGACCACTGGAGATCATTCTCAACAGCTCGTCACTTGGTAACCTATCCTTCCCGGCAACAGGTAGCATGACTGTATGGCAAGACACTGCAACATTTGCTCTCACGCCGCAATCTGGTTCGAATACGATTCGCCTACAGACGACCGGAGTCAGTGGCGCAAATATTGACCAGCTCACATTGACACCTCAATAGGCCAAAAAATGAATAGAGGAGCCAGTATGATGAGCAGAAAAACCCCTTGCACAATTTTCATGTCGTTACTGCTGAGCGCCTGTGGAGGTGGTGGAGGCGGAGACAATAGCGACAGCGGCCCATCGACTCCAGAGCCGACAGTATTAACCGGCGTTTTTCTAGACAGCCCGGTTAACGGCCTACGATATCAAACACCAACGCGCTCAGGACTCACGAACGCACTTGGTGAATTTCAGTACATTGACGGCGAAAACGTGACTTTTTCCCTAGGCAATACTGAGCTAGGTATTGCGCGTGGAACAGACACCATCACACCGTTCACCCTATTAGGCATTGCGCCCCTTACATCTGAAGTCGAAATCAGCAATGCGCTTGGTGGCTCGAGTGTTAACAGCTTTGATCGAGCAATCAATATCGCAACACTTCTGCAAACCTTCGATACCGACGGCAACCCGGATAACGGAATCGACCTTGGGTCTGCTGATACAATTTTGAAGAGTGACACCATTAATTTACTGGTAAAAGCGCGTACTTTTGAGAATCAAGCCGCTTTAGCTCTCGCCAAGGAAAAACTGCAAACAACTGGCAATACTAGCTTTGGCGATGCCGTAAAGCACCTATACCAGAGTTTGGAGGTTCAGGTAGAGTTAAAACAAATTGCAAGCTTTGTTTCAGAATTAGATGCACAGACATCTCAATCCGTAAATTATCAATATGATACGAACGGAAATATTTCGGCTGAAACAACTGACCTGAATAATGATGGCGTAGCCGACGTAAACAAAACATTTAGCTATGACAACAGTGGTAACCTGCTGCAAATTACCAACTCGGCAACGAACACGACCGAAACACTGAGTTACAACGCTAGCAACCTGCTACTATCAAGGTTAATTGACAAAGTAGCAGATCCCGATATTCAGGAGTCCTACAGCTACACGGATAATAAACTAAGTCAGTTTGAATTAGATAAAGGCGCAGATGGCACGATAGATTCGAGCACCGCTTATACCTATGACGCTAATGGAAATCTGTCCAGCTACGAAATCGACAAGGATGGCGACGGAGTGGCCGATACGACAGCCTCATATACCTACAGCGGCGGTTTGGTTAGCTCATTTGTTGAAGACAAAGAAAATGATGGCATCGCGAACCTGATCATTGTTTACAGCTATGACGAAAACGGCAACCGAATTTCGCATAACATCGATAGCACAGAAGGTGGAGAGCCTAAAACACTAAGCACTTTTGAATATGATGACAACAATAACGTTATCCGCTATGAGCAAGATCAGGATTTGGATGGTACGACAGACTATCTGGAAGCGTATGCCTACAATCAAAATAACAAACGAACAGCCTATCGTAGGGACTTAAATGCTGATGGTACCTGGGATGTCGTCGCTCAATATTTTTACGATACTAACGGCAATCGCATCCGTATGATAGAAGATAGCGACGGCAATGGGATCGTAGATAAGGTCTGGACAGGAAACTATCAACCCGCCGTTCTAGAGAATGGCTTGGACTTAATTCTAGGGAAGCTGTAGCGCACCTTTTTTACATCGTACTTCTGAGCCTCTTGCCATACTATTCATCACGCGGTTAGATAAAAAAAGTCGATTTTTGGATGTAAAAAAAGGGCTTTCGCCCTGTTAAAAGTTTTTGCTTCGATGCTCGCGTGATTCGTCGAGCATCAGCACCTTTTTTCTCCTCTCTAAACCATGGAAGAGCCGTTTTTAGAGATCAAAACGGTCTGCATTCATGATTTTTGCCCATGCTTTGACAAAGTCGTGAACAAATTTCTCTTTCCCGTCGTCTGAAGCGTACACTTCGGCAATGGCACGAAGCTCCGAATTAGAACCAAAAATCAAATCAACCGTTGTCGCCGTCCATTTCAGCTTGCCGGTTAACCGGTCACGGCCATCATAAACGCCATCCTGCTTGGACTTGCTCCATTGAGTGGACATATCCAACAAGTTAACGAAGAAGTCGTTGCTTAAAGTTTCCGATTTACGGGTAAATACGCCATGCTTTGAACCGCCAGTATTGGCAGCCAATACGCGCATACCACCGACCAAAACAGTCATCTCCGGTACAGTTAGGTTCAGCAGGCTCGCTCGATCAACCATCGCTTCCGCCGGAGCGTAGAAACTTCCCGGACTGAAGTAGTTTCGAAAAGCGTCAGCCTTGGGCTCGAGTACCGCAAAAGAGTTCACGTCAGTTTGCTGCTGTGTTGCGTCGCCACGACCCGGCATGAAGGGCACCTCAACGGAAAATCCTGCCTTCTTGGCCGCCTGCTCTACGGCAGCAAAACCGCCAAGAACGATAACATCTGCAAGTGAGACTTTTTTGCCGCCGGTGAGCGAATTATTGAAGGCATTGTGAACCTCTTCAAGAGCCTTTAGGGTCTTTCGAAGTTCTTCAGGATTGTTTACCGCCCAGTCTTTTTGTGGCGCCAAACGAACCCGAGCGCCATTTGCTCCGCCGCGCATATCGGTGTCTCGGTAAGAAGCGGCTGATGCCCAAGCGGTTTTGATCAATTCGCTATTAGAGAGACCTGAGGCAAGTATTTGCTTTTTCAGCCTAGCGATATCTTTTGCATCAATCAACGGGTGATCGACCACAGGGATGGGATCTTGCCATAGCAAAACCTCCGCGGGTATTTCGGCACCAACATAGCGCGCGCGAGGCCCCATATCGCGGTGTGTCAATTTGAACCAGGCTTTACCAAAGGCCAGATCAAACTCTTTTGCATTTTTTAAAAAACGCTCGGAGATTTTCCGGAATTCAGGATCCTTTTTTAACGCCATGTCGGTGGTAAACATAATTGGCGCATGACGCTTTTTAGGATCGTGGGCATCTGGTACCAACGTCGCCGCGTTTGGATCGGTAGGAATCCATTGAGTCGCGCCTGCGGGGCTTTTCACCTGTTTCCATTCGAACCTGAATAAATTGTCCAGGTAGAGTATTGACCAGGCCGTAGGCGTTGAGGTCCAGGCCCCTTCCAGTCCGCTGGTGGTCGTATCTTCAGCATTACCCTTGCCACACTTATTGGTCCAGCCAAAGCCCTGCTCCTCTATTGCAGCGGCGGCAGGTTCCGGGCCAGTGCAATCTTTAGGTTTTTTGGCGCCATGTGCTTTGCCTAATGTGTGGCCTCCGGCAACTAAAGCGACGATCTCTTCATCATTCAGTGCCATGCGACCAAATGATAAACGCATGTCCTGGGCGGCTGCCAGCGGGTCGTGATTGCCACCGGGGCCTTCTGGATTAACGTAAATCAAACCCATTTGGACCGCAGCCAGATTGCCTTTTAACTTGCCATTTTTGGTGCGCCGCTTGTCGTCCAGGAACTGTTTTTCAGGCCCCCAGTAAACCAAATCTGGCTCCCAGTCATCTGCTCGGCCACCGGCAAAGCCAAAAGTTTCAAAACCCATGGATTCCAGCGAGACATTTCCGGCCAATATCATCAAGTCAGCCCAGGATAATTTACGCCCATATTTCTGTTTAACAGGCCACAATAAGCGTCGCGCTTTGTCAAGATTGGCATTGTCTGGCCAACTGTTTAAAGGGTCAAAGCGCTGCTGTCCACCACCGGCACCGCCTCGTCCATCGCCGACACGGTAGGTTCCGGCACTATGCCAGGCCATGCGAATCATAAATGGGCCGTAGTGCCCGTAATCGGCGGGCCACCAGGGTTGAGAGGAGGTAAGTACTTCTTCGATGTCTTCCTTAACGTCAGTAAGATTGAGGGTGTTAAATTCTGCTGCGTAATCGAATTTTTCGCCATACGGATTTGACTCCATATCATGAGTACGCAATGGATTAAGATTGAGCTGTTCAGGCCACCAAAACTGATTGGGTTTTGTTTCATTTGACGCAAAAGCTGCCCCTGACTGGGCCAGCGTTGTTATGGTGAGCAATGCCACAGCTAACACGGGCAATGTCTTGTTTTTCATTTGTAGAATCCTCCAACGGATAAGACCAGGTAAACCGAGTTATCAGTTATAGAGCAATCCCAAAAGAAACGACATTTGAATTATTTGAATATTACGATAGGAAAATGTGAACGTAAAAAACTGCCCACTCAACGCTAGAAAAGGGAAACAGGCCAGCGTTAGAATTTAGGCAGTGCCGCTCGACAAATGTCTGCGAGTACCTCTATGCTCGACAGACGAGTGTAATTAGGGCGCAAAATAAAAGCGATACGTCGGTGCGGACTTGGCTCGTTAAGGTGTATCGCCGCGAGTTTCTCATTGCCATCTGTTAGTTGCTCTATCGCCATTGCCGGAATTAAAGTGGTTCCAAGATTACCTTGTACCATTTGTATTAGCGTATTTAGACTCGTCGCGCCAAACCCGTGACTGACGTTTCTCTCGGAAAGCTTACAGGCATCAAGTATGTGGTCTTTCAGGCAGTGGCCTTCCTTTAGCAACATCAGATTACTTCCATTAATGTCGTTGCTGGTGACTTCTTTTTGCTGTGAATGCTCTGACCCTTTCAGAGTGACCCAGTAAAAGTCCTCCTGCCAGAACTCTAACGTGAGCAAACCGTCGCAAGGGTATGGCAAGGCGAGAATCGCCGTATCGATCTCACCACGACGAACCATGTCAACAAGAGCGGCCGACTGCTCTTCGACTACGTTAATTTTCGCATCTGGATATTTTTCATTAAGCGCAGGAAAAATTTGCGGTAGTATGTAGGGCGCAATGGTTGGAATAACACCTACGTTCATCGGAAAGCTCAGAGGCGTTTTTTGGCTATCGGCAAGGTGCTGCAGGTCCTCTATGTCCAGCATAATGTTCCTTGCCCTACTTAAAACGGCTCTGCCAACCGGAGTCACCAGCACTTTTTTATTATCCCGTTCAAATATCTGTAGCCCCAGCTGACTCTCCAGTTCGCTTAACGCGGTGCTTAGTGCCGACTGGCTGACATGACATAATTCAGCTGCCTTTTTGAAGTGCAAGGTCTTTTCTACGGCCAATGCATAACTGAGTTGTTTAAAAGATATCATTGATGACCTATCGCTTATGCTCTAAAAACGGAACATCGGAGCCTCTTGCGAAAGGCTCATAGTTATCAGTGCAAGCAAATATACAGAACACTTGATGGGTATTAAAGCGCGTTATGGTCTATCTGCAAGCGCATTTCTTCGGGCAAACGCCTAACCGGGCAGCAACTCGATAGGGTATCTGATGGTTGTTTGATCAACGCCAGGTTTATGCCCGAAATTAACCAGCCTCAAACGCTTACAGATTTTGCCCTCCAGGCGAGGTTCGTTAAGGGTTGATTCGATCATGGCACAGCTTGAAACAGTACCATTTTCCTCAATGACCAATTCAGGCGTCAACACCCCCTGAAGCGAAGGTTGTTTGCGTAAGGCACGATTGTATATGCTATTGATCGCCGACTTGTTGGCATCCATAATCCGGCGAACATCTTCGCTGGTGCGACGAGCGGCAAGACGCTCTGCCTCAGCTGCTTGCGCTTGTGCATCAACGGCAGCAACAAGCTCCTCTGCTTGTTCAACTTCCGTCACTTTACGTGCGGCCAAGGTCATCTTTTGCGTTTCCTGATTGAACTGAGATTCATCGACCCCCGAACTTCGGGCGGTCGATACTCTGGATGCCAGCTTATCCGTTGCTTTTCGAGCAATCGGTTTGGCAGTGATCATCTTCGGCGTATCCAGCTTAACGGTATCTGCCAGCGCACTTAGCGCAGACAACTGATGACGCATAGCAAGGATGCCAGATGCCTTGGCTTTTTCACGCGCCAAAACAATTTCTTTCGGCTTCGGTTTGGTATCTGGCTTGAGGGGCGTTTTTGGTTTCTTAACGATCTGAGGTACTGGCTTTTTCGGTTTTGGTTTGTCTACCAGCTTTTCGGGCTCTGGTTTTTTCGCCTCAGGCTTCTTTTCTATTTTTGGCGCAATCGGTTTTGGCGGCTCTTTCTTTTTCAAGATAACCTTTGCCAACTGAGGCGGCAACGCTTCAAGCGCTTCCCGATTTTGTTCGGGTAAGGTGGTCCAGGTGATATAGATCGCGATCACCAAGAACACCGGACAAACAATTGAAACGATACGCAGGAGCCGCTTGCGCTCTCCCGCTTCAGCATTCCAAGCAAGACCTTGAGTGGTTAGCGACATGACTAAACCCCCTGCTCTGCTTGTTGTTTATTGACCGCTAACGAAATACTGGCGTAACCGGCATCAACACAGGTGGTCATGATTTTCTTCAGCAGCTCATAAGGCAGCTCACGATCTGCCAGAATGGTAATGGGCCGGCCTTGCGGTGAAGGCGGCTGGCTTGATCTGGCTGACTGATAGTCCAGCTCAGCTTTCAGAAGCGGCTCAACATCACCCTCAAACGCACGTATCGCATCGACTTTTACGATCGGGCGTCCACCCACGAGTATGTCATCATGTGTAACCGCTAGCGCCAACGCATCTCTCGGAAGCTGGTCTGCATTCGAGACGGGCAATTTGACACTATCATCTTGGTTTAAGACCTGCACATCAGACGATGAATTGACCATCAGAAAAAACACCAGAATAGTGAAGATATCCATCAAAGAAACCAGATTCAATTTCCCCTGATTTTTACCTCTTCGCTGGTGGCGCTGAATTCGCTTAGCCTTGGCTGATTGCTTCATGACTCCGCCCTCCCGATACCCAGTTGTTCTAGCGCTCCCGCAATTTCTTTTGGCTCATCTATAATTTCTGGCGCGTCGGCGATCGATACCTCAGGAAACAACTCTGCATGCACCACGCTACCCGCTACCACCGTTTTAAACGAGCGAACCTTGTCCATGACCGACACCAGAGTCTGATAGGGTGTCAGTTTTTTTGCCATCACGGTAATGTCTTTCTTATCGGGAACGCGCGCCTTTATGTCCTGCATGACCCGGCCAAGCATGACAAAATCATAGGTATTTTGCTTATTTTTGATCTGCTTGATCACCCCACCCTTGTTATCAGATATCACCAGTTGGTCATCCAGAATAATCACTTGCAACTGCAGCGTTTGTTCCTGCTCTGACGAATGATCATCCATTGCAGGAAAATTCAGTTCCAGCACACTGGTATGCGCAAAGATCATATTGATCAACAAAATAGGCACCAACACGATCATCAGATTCATAAACGCGGTGATGTCCAGTTCGGCTTCATTTCGCAGGCGGCGATGCTTTCGTTTCATTGCCCTGGCTCCTTATCAGGTCGCGAGTTTAGTCTGCTAAACGGCGGATGCGGGCCGCATTGATCCCTGAACAGGCGCACTCGTCTTTTTAGGCGCGCTTGCTGGCGCCGTTGTCGCGAAATGACGATCACTCAACATATTCATCACCTTGATACCGGCCATTTCGAAACTATCGACAATCTCATTGGTTTTGGTTTGCAAGACAGAGTGAATCAGTAGCAATGGGATTGCCGCGATCAAACCAAACGCAGTGGTGTTCATGGCAACCGAAATACTCTGAGACAACAAACTCGCCTTTTGCGCAGGATCAGCAGAAGCGACAGCAGTAAACGCGGCAATCAAACCGATAATCGTACCTAACAGGCCCAACAAGGTAGATACATTTGCCAGCGTTGCCAGATACTGGGTTCGCTTTTCCAGACGCGGCATGGTTTCCAGAAGACCCTCTTCCATTGCATATTCGATTTCTTCTCGAGGTTGGCGGCGCCCCAAGCGCACCAGGCCCGCACCAATCATTGAAGCCATGGCACTGCCTGACTCAGACGCATGCTTCATCGCGGCCTTTAGATCTTTACCATTAATCATGCGGTGCAAGGTATTGAAGTCATCTCGATTGGTGCGTTTGGCAAGCGTCAAATAGACATAGCGCTCTATCGCAATGACTAAGCCAATCACTAAAATAATAGAAATGGGATACATGAAGAACCCGCCCTCCTGAAAAAAACGAATAATTGTTTCAATCATGCCGTGCTCACTCCTGGTCGGAAGCTAAAAATAAGCTGGAACGTTGACTCCGGGCAAGCAATACAAATCTGCTCGAAATGCCAACAACTGTAAAAAAGTGTAGCTGGAAAACGAATACCTTAGGGTGAGTTCGAGAAAGCATTTGTTGTTATATGTTTCAATGCCAATTTGCGCACAAATACTTTGTGATTTATATCACACCATTTCGGGCAAGCAGTACAAAACACCCGAGACCATTTGCGATGACTAAATAAGAATTCACAGCGTTTTCAGTGTTGCAACTCTGCAAACGAAAAGACTATGATCCCTGCTCCATAAACATTAACTAAGGGTAAATCATGAATCTAGACGGTATTCCAGCGATCATTACCGGCGGCGCGTCAGGACTGGGTGAAGGTGCAGCACGTTTGCTTGCCGAAGCAGGCGCGAAAGTCGCTATTTTCGATGTTCAGGCCGAGAAGGCGCAGAACGTCGCCAACGACATTGGCGGTGTGGCAATCAACTGCGATGTCACCAATGCTGAAAGTGCCGAAAAAGCCGTGGCTCAGGCACGTGAAGCACATGGCGCTTGTGGCATTGCCTTGAACTGCGCAGGTATTGGCACACCCGCTAAAATCCTTGGTCGGGAAGGTCCGATGACACTGGATTTTTTTGAAAAAGTCATTCAGGTCAATCTGGTCGGTAGTTTTAATATTATGCGACTGGCCGCCGCTGACATGCAAAATAGAGAGCCCAACGAGGACGGAGAACGTGGCGTCATTATCTCCACCGCATCGATTGCCGCTTATGACGGGCAGATCGGCCAAGCCGCCTATTCTGCATCAAAAGGCGGCATTGTCGCGATGACTTTACCGGCTGCACGCGAGCTGGCCCGGTTCGGCATTCGGGTACTGGCCATCGCACCGGGGCTGTTCATGACACCAATGATGGCATCACTACCCCAAGAAGCGCAAGACAGCCTTGCGGCCACCCTGCCCTTC
>Ga0316207_10003006_pt1 | contig 16283 bp, 17 predicted proteins | sample 6weekpyrite_MG_FD_204943 | JGI IMG/M metagenome (GOLD analysis project Ga0316207, IMG submission 204943) | Microbial mat bacterial communities from mineral coupon in-situ incubated in ocean water Damariscotta River, Maine, United States -... | ecosystem: Environmental > Aquatic > Marine >...
GTTGCGGGCAAAGACTACACGGTTAAATTTTCCAAAAACCCACCCAGTGCAGTGATTGCCGTATTCAATAAAGCTGCCGATGCATCCGGTTCTGGCAATGTCATTCTCAAGGTAAAGGGTGTGAAGAAAAAGATCGACGTCAGCCAAATGAAGATACTTGCTGAAAGTGATTCATTCATACATCTCGCATGGGCCGTCAACAAGAAAGTTTCGGATGAAAAGGCTAGTAAAATCCAGTCCGTGATGACTTCACTAAAAGGCAGTAATGATGCCGTACTTAAGTCTGCAAAAGTAACCAATTTTGTTAAGGCCAGTGATGCGGATTTTGCAAAAGTACGTGAGATTGTTAAATACGCTATTGGCGAAGATTTATAAGTAACTATTAAACTGCAGCAAAAAACACTTTGGTTAAGTCAGTTGGTATAAAACGATGATTAACACTAAGAACATGTCACTTACATTAAAATTCCTCCCCCCTATTCTGGGGGGGGCTCTCCTTGTCCTTTTGCTTGGTGCATATTTTATTGTAGATGGCGTAAAATCTTCGACAAATGAAAACCTTGAACTGGCACGCGCATCACTGGTCAATGAACAGAATGCTGCAAATAAATCCCAATTAACTGCGCTGAACTCAAAAGCAGATAGTCTTGGGCTCTTCATGTCCAAAACAGCAGCCGAGCTCATCCTTGCATATGATTTTACTGCACTAAAAGACTATCAAGGCTATGCCGTACGCGATGCTGATGTGGCTTATGCTGCATACCTCAAGCCTGATGGGTCAAGCATGACTGACTACACCAAGCCTGACAGCACAGCAGATATCATTGAAAGAAAATACGAAATCAAATCTGACGATGAAAAACTTGGCTACGTCCTGCTCGGGATGTCGAAATCGCACTTACAAAAAAACATAAATAACAGTAACGCACGTATCAGTAATGCAGTAGAAGAAATTGAATCAGCGTCTAATGAACAAGTTAATAATTTTCTCAAAGTTATGACATTCGATGTCATTCTTGTTCTAACGACTATCACGCTTATTGTCTATTTCCTTTTTAAAGTCCTTGTGCTCGGTCGACTCAAGGTTACAACAAACCTCATTAACCATTTATCGGAAGGTAATGGTGACTTGACCCAACGGTTACCAACGCCTGATCATGATGAAATCAGTAACCTTTGCTTATCAGTAAATAATTTCGTCGAACAACTGCATGGCATGGTGTCAAATGTTGTCAGTGACGTTAACGAACTTACCTCCGAGTCCGGACAATTAAACGAATACTCCAGTGAATTAACCGTCAATGCGGATAATCAGCGCATGGAAACTAACCAGGTCGCTTCAGCCATGAACCAAATGGCTGCAACTGTTCAGGAAGTTGCAAACAACGCAAATAATGCTGCAGATGCTGCAAGTAATGCACACTCAGAAGTAATTAAAGGGCGTGATATCGTCAGCGACACGATTGATTCAATAAAGGACCTTGCCAATGATATCAACGGTGCTTCCGATGTAGTGAATGAACTTGAGAAAAACAGCGACAGTATAGGTGGTGTCCTGGAGGTCATTCGTGGCATTGCAGAACAAACCAACCTGTTAGCACTGAACGCCGCTATTGAAGCTGCACGAGCAGGTGAACAAGGTCGTGGCTTTGCTGTGGTCGCTGATGAGGTTCGTACACTTGCCAGTCGTACACAAGAGTCGACAAATGAGATTCAAACAATGATCGAACAATTACAGCACGGCTCGTCTCGTGCTGTTTCGGTGATGAAGAAAAGCAGTGAACATGCCCAGGAAACAGTTGGCAAGGCTGCCGAATCTGGTTCATCGCTTGAAATCATTGCCGATGCTGTAACAACAATTAATGATATGAATACCCAAATAGCCAAAGCTACAGTCGAGCAAAGTACTGTAGCTGAAGAGATCAACCGTAATGTTGATACCATCAACAATATCAGTGATAACACGGCAGGTTCGGCAAACAAAACCTCACAAACCAGTCATACATTGTCTGAAATTGCTATGAATCTGGAAAAAGTCTCGGGGCAATTCAGGCTTTAACCAGACTTAGGTTTACAATCAAAAATATTCCGGGTAAAGCCACAGTGTTACACATAACAGAATTCGTTATACTTCTGTTTTGTTAATAGCTCAGCTGAGGCAATTGGTATGAAAGACCCCGTCGTCATTATTGGCATGGGCGAGATGGCCGGTGTATTTGCTCGCGGTTTTCTACGCCTTGGCCACCCGGTCTACCCTGTTACACGAGATATGTCACTGGCCACAGCAGCAGCTGAACTTCCGACACCTGCGCTGGTGCTCGTAGGTGTCGGTGAAGCCGATCTACACCCCGTACTGGATGACATGCCCACACTCTGGCAAGACCGTCTCGGGCTGTTACAAAACGAATTATTACCTCGCGACTGGCATGCCCATGACCTGATTGAACCGACTGTTATTTCTGTATGGTTCGAAAAGAAAAAAGGCATGGACTTCAAGGTGCTTATTCCCTCTCCGGTACGCGGCCCACAAGCACAACTTATCGCAAATGCGCTAGGCGCGCTTGATATCCCAACCGAGGTTATCGAAACCGATGAAGAAATGGCCTATGAGCTGGTACGCAAAAACGTCTATATTCTGACTACAAATATTGCCGGGCTCGAAGCAGGTTGCACTGTCAGCGAACTGTGGCAGAACCATGAGCAATTGGCACGTGATGTCGCGGGCGATGTCATGTCTATACAGGCCTGGCTCACCCATGTTGATGATGTCGATCGAGAAAAACTCATTCAGGGAATGCTGGTCGCCTTTGAGGGCGATCCCAAACATGGTTGTATGGGGCGCAGTGCCCCGGCACGCCTTGCGCGTGCGTTGGAACTTGCAGACAAAGCCGGGCTCGACGTTCCTGTCCTGAAACGTATCAGCACTGACCAGCAAGGCTAGCTAGTTCACCGCCTCACGTGCCGCCTGTATCGCCTCACAGAGTTGGGCGACCCCGTTCAACATACGGGGAGTAGCCCGACTGATGATGTCCGGATCAATAAACACGAACTGCTCATGTTTAACTGCCGGTAACTGCGGCCAACGTTTCCAGTCTGAAAATACCCGCTCTGGTGAAAGGCTACTCCCCGAATACACAATAAGTTCCGGTAAACGCTGCAAAACAGCCTCGATACTGATCTGTGCAGCAAGCACTGGCAGATCTGCAAAGATATTTCTTCCACCACAAGCGCGCATTGCATCACTGATTATTTGATTACCGTTCACGGTGTATAACGGCGTGTGATCAATTTCGAAAAACACTGCTAGCGGTGGATGAACGCCATAACGATTTTTCAAGGACAACAACTGTTCACGGAAATCGTTGGCAACAACTTCCGCATTGAGCTTATGCCCTGTCATCTCGCCAAGACTGATAATTTGATCAGCGATGCCATCAAGATGGTGTACCCGCACCTGTTTCATCGGCAGGTGTAATTCACGAAGACGGGCTGCCACATGCGCAGGTGTCCCTCCCTGCCAGGCGATGATGAGATCAGGCTTGAGTCCAAGCAAACGCTCCCAATCAAGTTGGAATACATTACCGATGCGGGGTACTTCACGGGCGCGTGCCGGGTAATCACTGAATTCAACCGTGGCGACTAACTGCTCCCCAGCACCAATTGCGAATAACAACTCTGTAATATGGGGTGCCAGACTAATAATACGCTGAGGGGGACTGTCAGTGTCTGCATGTGCAATCATGCTCACCAACCAAAGCAAACTGGTCAAAACCAGTGCCCGTATAACAGGCGGGCATCTCATGATAATACTAATCACCAAATAAGGTCAGGGTGATAATCGCAATCAACACTATCAAAATCACAACACTGCGTAATACCAGGCCCATGACCGACCGTAGACGAGAAGGAATGTCATCAGGGCTCACATCCTGTTCAGAAACGGGCTGTGCCTGCAATGCACCAAGCCCCCCCGCAAGTACTGCACCACTGACAGCCTTCTGCCAATCATCGCGCCATGCCGGGCTGCGTTCGCGCCATTGCTGTATGGCGTCGACAAAGCTGCCTGCCATTGCAAATAGTAGTGCAATCACATGGGCAGGTAACCACCCCAGGATCGCATACAGGCGTTTGACTGCGGCAGTGAATTCATCAGATTGTTCCTCGTAGCGGTGTTGAAGTTGACAACTCAAACGGTATAACACCACCCCAAACGGCCCAGCGCCCAACATTGCAAACAGGCTGAAACAAAATATCGGTGCCAGTAGACGCTCTGTTGATTCAAGCAAGAGTTTCTCGGTCATTACTGACTGCAGTTCGCTCAATGCCTCGGGAGGTTTTTCACCGAGTATTTCTTCCGCTGCCAGGCGGGCTTGTTCGTCATCTTCCAATTCCCAGGCGGCAAAGAATTGCTCAACCTGTTGTTCCAGGTCTTTTGGACCAAGACAAAGGAATAACACCAGGGTATTGAATGCCAGGGCAAGAAGGCCCAGCAAGGCATCATCAAATAATGTATTTATGAGGACAACGCCCAGTAATGGACCTGCCAGAATTAATAAGACAATACCTGGTCCTCGCCATCCGCGATCCCGGCCCCACACCAGCACCTTGTCAGTATACTGATCAAACCAGCCGAATTTCCTGTATTCACGGAGACTACTCATCGTTCGCTCCAGGAACAGGCTGATCAATATTGCTATCAGACTCATAGTACGGGTTGTCCTACTTATATTAGATTCTGGTTATTATCTCGTAATGATATCTCGTGGTCGAGTAAAGTCCACATCTTGCCCCAATCGAAGGCCTCCCCGGGGTCAGTTTTACGCTCGGGCGAAATATCCCGATGCCCTGTTATCCGGTCATGGGTAATATGAGGGTAATGGTTCTGCAAGTCAGCAATAAGGCCAGCCAGCTGCCGATACTGCTCCTCGGTATAGGGAACACTGTCTGTACCTTCGAGCTCAACCCCAATCGAGAAATCATTACATGCCGCCCTGCCTTCAAAACTCGACTCACCTGCATGCCAGGCACGCTTGTCGAACGGAACATATTGTACGATCTCACCGTCGCGACGTATTAGTACATGGCTGGAAACCCGCATTTGATGTATTTCACGGAAGTAATCGTGTTTGCCCGGGTCGAGTCGATTAGTAAACAAATCATCAATCCATCCTCCCCCGAATTGCCCTGGCGGTAAGCTGATATTGTGGACAACCAACAGGGAGATTTCATCATCCGGTCGGTCATCACAATTAGGTGATGCTATCTGGCGTGCACCTTCTAGAATTCCGTCATGAATTTGCATTCACGCAGTATGCCATTGTCACGCGGGCTCGGCGAGTATAAGGGAAAAATACTCATCATCAGGCTCAAAATGGTCATTGAAGCTAAAACCGGCTTCTTTGAGTAAACTCTTTAACGACTCGAGGGTAAATTTACGACTTATCTCGGTAAGAATTGTTTCGCCTTCCTTAAAAGCAATTTTTTCGTTCAAGGCGGTCAGGGAAATCGTTTGTTCTTCAAGGGCGATGAGATGCATCTCAATCTGGGATTTTTCTTCATTGAAAAAGGCATGGTGGCGGAATTTTTCTGGCTCAAAGTTCGAGCCCAGTTCACGATTAAGAATATTCAAAAGGTTCAGGTTAAAGTCTGCTGTGACGCCCGCATCATCGTTATAGGCTGCATTGAGGATATGTTCATCCTTGATCCGATCAGCGCCCATTAGCAACATATCACCTAGCCGCATCGAATGACGTAGTTCCGATAGAAATGCCACCGCCTGGTCATGCTCAAAATTGCCTATCGTCCCCCCCAGGAACACGAACAAACTGCTACCTTCAAATTCTGGCAAGTGGTCAAAACCGGCATTGTAGTCACCCACAAGACCCTTAATATGTAACCAATCATACTCACCAACAAGATCTTCAGATGCGCCACGTAACATCTCTTCACAGACATCAAATGGCCAGTACTTTACATGGCATCCCAGTTCTGCACAGGCATCAAACAGGCGGCGCGTCTTGCGCGAGGCACCACTTCCTAACTCAATGACATGTTGGGGTTTTAGCTTGTTGACAATCGTGCTCGCACAGTCATGCAATAACGCATCTTCAGTACGAGTGGGGTAGTATTCCTGGGTATCGCAGATTTGATCAAACAACTTTGACCCACGATCATCGTAAAAATATTTTGCCGGCAAACTACGCGGCTTACTTAACAGGCCATCACGCACATCATCATGCAGGGTCGGCACCTTGCGTGCTGGCATAACAGGTTCGCAGCTAAGTCGGCCTTTAGACTCCACCGTTTCAGCTCGTAATTGTGACGATTCCACCATGTTCCTCCTTATCATGCTGTCACACTTTCGCAACAAATATGCACCAATGTAAGGACTGTTATTTTAGTGATTGGTTCAATTACACTGTTTAGGCTAACATCAGGTTTGTAACGTGTCGAATCTCGCCAACAGGGATAAAATCTATGTGTCGAATGGCTGCTTACCTAGGCCCGGATATCCGGCTAGAACAATTTATGATCCTGCCACCCCATAGCCTGGTTGAGCAATCTTATGCCCCCCAGGAACTGGTCTACGCCAAGGTTAATGTCGATGGTTACGGGTTTGGCTGGTACGACGATAATCGCCTACCTGCCAGTTATGTCAGCACGCACCCAATTTGGTCTGACCCTAACCTGGAAAGCCTCGGTCGCAGTATGAAAAGTGATCTATGGTTGGCAAATATCCGCAGCGCAACCAAGGGTATGACCGTCAGTCATGCCAATACCCAGCCTTTCCACGACGATGAGTTGATCTTTATGCATAACGGCTATATCGATAATTTTATCGAGCAAAGTCGTCGCGATATTGCTGCACATCTAAGTAATGACATCCAGGCGTCCATACAGGGCACGACTGACTCCGAATATATCTTTGCCTTATTTCGTGAAGTGCTCGCACGTGACCATCAATTATCGATTGAAGAAGCTCTGGCTGAAACCCTGGACATCGTGGATGACCACGTTGGTGATGCTACAGCCTTGTTGAACATTATTGTCACTGATGGTGAGCTGCTGTATGCCTGCCGTCATGCGGTTAACCACCAGAGCCCTTCTTTGTATTACACGACGGATGATGCCATGTTTCCGGGTGGCCAACTGGTTGCTTCTGAACGACTGACGTTGGAAGCACTCTGGCAACCTGTTCCTGAGAAACACGTACTCATTATGTCCAATGACGCCCCGCCGGAGTTGCTTCCACTGTAATGGATACTCAGGCACTTGATGCACTTGCCAGCACCCATGCGCTGATTCATGACATGGGTCGAAGTCTTGAAGATAGTGACTACCGGTATCAATATCACACTGATCTAAGCCCCCTCGGCTGGCATGTCGGCCATTGCTGCTTTATTGAAAGTTTCTGGTTACGTGATCGCGTCCTGGGTGATAGCTCCATCACTGAAGAATTCGATTGGTTGTATATACCAGAAAATATTCTTAAGCCTAAACGCGGTCCTGCCCTGCCACCGCAAGACGAGCATCTAGGTTGGTGTACACAGCTCAACGCTGAGAATCATGCGCTGCTTGCAAATCCTGACCCAATAGTCAGTGCGCATGGATTGAACAACAATAACTACCTGCTCAAGTTTATTCTCCAGCATCACAGTCAACATGCTGAAACCATGGCAATGGTACTTGTTCAGCGTCAACTTAAAATGGAACATTCAGATCAGCCTGTCAGACAAACCCTAACTGCCCAAGCTATCTCTGACGAAGAGCATATTATACTTCCCGCCTCTCGCTATAACATTGGCAATCCTGAAAACAGCGAAGCCTTTGATAATGAAGTGCCGCCCCAAACCCTCTCACTGCCCATTACAAGGCTTGCAGAATCACCTGTCACAAATGGCAACTGGCTAGCCTTCATTGAAGATGGTGGTTACACGGAAACACGCTGGTGGAGTAAAGAGGGAAATACATGGAGAAATATCACTGAGGTTAATGCACCTGAAACCTGGCTTAAAAATTCAAACCATCAGTGGTTTGATGTAAGTATGCAGGGGTGTCGCCATCTTGATACGCATGCTGCAGTCAGTGGCATTAATTATTTCGAAGCGAGTGCATTTATAAACTGGATAAATACGACCGCGGGATTAGCCTGTACTGCCCGCCTACCTCATGAATATGAGTGGGAAGCAGCTGACCAATCTGGACTGCTATCAGGTACCGGACAAGTTTGGGAATGGTGTCAAAATCATTTTCATCCGTACCCGGGGTTCACACCTTTCCCCTATGATAGCTACTCTAAACCCTGGTTTGATCAAAATCATTACAGTCTGCGTGGCGGCAGTGAATTCACCCAACCCTCGATAAAACGTAGCAGTTTCAGGAATTTTTATACCCCTGACAAGCGACATATCTTTTCAGGACTGCGACTTGCTTTTAATGACTAGCCCTTATTCGTCGACATACCTTTCAAGACCATATCCGTATAACTAACAATCCCTACTAACTTACCACCATCAACCACCGGTGCGCGTGACAATCCAAATTTATCAAACATTCTTGCACAGTAACGAATATCCATATCTGCATGGACGGTAATCACCGGCTTGGACATTATTTCATAAATATTGACGCGCTCTGGTGCGCGATCCTTAGCCAACACCTGGCGGGCGATATCAGCAAGCAACACAATACCGTATTCATCATGATCATGCCGCTTATCAACGATCAGGGACTTGTTAACATGGTGTTGCATCTGGGAAAGAGCATCACTGACAGTGGTAATACCATCAACCAGATCAAACTTATCCTTCATTACTTCGTTTACACGTACAAGTTTTTTTTCACTCATAACATTTCCTCCACTGCCTCTGTCAGTTCCTTAATCTGATGCCCGACACCTACCGCATCTTCAACATCTATCTGGAACGCAATCCCACTTCCCGGTTGTTTATCAAACTCACCGACCTCGGCAATCTGTTCAAGAATTTCACGGCTCAAGTGTTCTTCTACCAGGAACAGCAACATATCGCGTTGCGTATCAAGGTTTAACCCAAAAAATGTCTTTGGCTTATTAAGCCCCTCCCCTCGCGCCTGGTTTAATACCGTAGCGCCCGTTGCGCCAGCATTGCGTGCAGCTTCCAGGATCGCGTTGGTTTTATCATCCTCAACCAAGGCTATCAGCAATTTAAAATGCATCTTTCAGCCCTCCTTTTCTTAATATAAACATGTTTACTCATGACTATGTTGCTCTTGTGCCAGTTGCCTGTTGTAACGCCACTCACTTAGTTGTGCATAACCCATCACTGAAATAATCGGGAACAGGCTCGCAAAAGCAATTAAGCCAAAGCCATCAATAATCACGCTCCTGCCTGGAACCGTACTGGCAAGTCCCAGTCCAAGCGCCGCGACAAGCGGCACTGTCACCGTCGAGGTCGTCACACCACCTGAATCATAAGCCAGTGGGATAATCATTTTCGGCGCAAACATCGTCTGGATAATAACGAAGATATAGCCCGCGATAATGTAGTAATGCAACGGTGTGCCGGTGACGATTCGGAACGTACCCAGTGAAATTCCAACGGCAACCCCAATGGCCACGGCTATCCTCAAACCCCAGACACTGATTGCCCCACCGGATACCCCTTTGGCCTTAATCGCCACGGCAATCAGTGATGGTTCTGCAATGGTTGTCGCAAACCCAATCGCTGCTGCAAATATATAGACCCAGGCATAATCAGACCAGTGAATCGCTGAGGCAATCTGCTCGACACCGCCATAGATAAACTTGGGGTCAGTCAACTGCGCCGCCATGAGTTTACCCAGGGGGAACAATGCCTGTTCAAGCCCGACCAGGAAAAATCCCAGCCCGAATAATACGTAGAGCAAACCAATCAGGATGTTTTTCAGGTTTGGAATCCGTTGGCGCAGAATAAAAATCTGGAAGCCAAAAATAATCGCGACGATCGGCACCAAATCACGCAAGGTCTGTATCAAGGTATTAAATATATGGTTGAGGAGTTCCATCAGTGCACCACCATGCCGTAACCCATGACAAAAATCATCGGTGTTAACGAGGCGAGCGCAATTAATCCGAAACCATCGATCATTGGGTTACGTCCCTGGATACTTGAAGCAAGCCCGACACCAAGCGCCGTCACCAATGGAACGGTCACTGTCGAGGTCGTCACCCCGCCTGAATCATAAGCAATGCCGATGATTTCCTTGGGTGCAAAAACGGTCATTATCACGACCCCAAAGTAGCCTCCAATAATCAGGTACTGGATAGGCCAACCACGGATAATACGTATTACGCCTATTAGGATAGCGATACCGACTGATACCGCAACGGTGATTCGCAGTCCAAGTGCATAACTATCACGTTCAGCCGCTACATCGGGTATAAGCTGTGCAGAAGCCGCCACATTAGCAGCCTCTGCTGCCACGGCGATCAGCGCCGGTTCGGCAATCGTTGTGCCAAACCCCAGCGAAAAAGCAAATAACAGTAGCCACATAGGGCTGCCTTTCTTGGCAAATGCATAAGCAATTGTCTCGCCGATCGGGAACAGGGCCATTTCCAGGCCCTTGATAAACAGGGTCAAGCCAACGACAACCAGCAGGGTGCCAATGAGGATGCTTTCAAGATTCGGGATGGGCTGGCGAAGGATGAGCAATTGGAAAAAAGCGACCACCAGGATAATCGGCAACAAGTCACGGACACTGTCCAGCAACGAACGCACAATATTGCCCAGTAATCGGTTCAAACTTAACTCCGTATCGTTAACACGACCACCTTACACGAATGTTTAGCGAGTGTTAACATGCCAGTATGAATGAAAATCGGCAACATGATACCTCGCGGATAGGCGGCGCCATGACAGGTCTTGCGTGGCTACTCTTTATCGCTTTATTGGCATGGTTTTTTGCCGGCTACGAAGAAGACCGCTACAACCCTAACCAGCAAATCAATTCTATCACCTCCCCATCAGGTGTTCAGGAAATCGTCCTGCAACGAAACCCTTTTGGGCATTATGTCGCCACAGGGCGTATCAACGGACATAAAGTCACCTTCTTGCTCGACACCGGTGCAACTGACATTTCAGTGCCCGATCGGTTAGCAAAAAAGCTTCGTCTTAAACGTGGAATTTCACAGCGCTATAACACGGCAAACGGACAAATTACGGCGTACCTGACACGGCTTGATAGTGTTGCCCTGGGAGATATTGAGCTTCGCGATGTCAGGGCCAGTATTAACCCGGCCGTTGAAGGTGATGAAATCCTGCTTGGTATGAGCTTTCTTAAAGACCTGGAATTTACACAACGTGGTGACACATTGACTATTCGCCAGTACCGTTAGGACTGTTACACTGCCAGGCAGCCCAAAAAACAACAAGAAATATGGAGCGCTGAATGGAATCCTTCATCACTGACCTCACAAAATCAACCGGTGAGATAGCCGGGGCACTTTGGGGTATCCCGGCGATTGTCCTGCTCGTTGGTACAGGTGTTTACCTGACGCTACGATTAGGGTTTATACAGGTGCGTGGCTTTAAGCATGGCATCGACCTGGTGCGTGGTAAATATGATAAGCCCGAAGACAGCGGTGAGGTCAGTCACTTCCAGGCGTTGACAACGGCGCTGTCGGCCACCGTTGGCACCGGTAATATTGCCGGTGTTGCCACGGCAATCGCCCTTGGCGGTCCGGGCGCCGTATTCTGGATGTGGATCACGGCATTCGTCGGCATGGCCAGCAAGTACACATCCTGTACGCTGGCGGTAAAATTCCGCGTTGTCCACGAAGATGGCAGTATCTCCGGTGGCCCGATGTACACCCTCGCACGCGCCCTGAATTTAAAATGGCTGGGTGTACTGTTCGCTATCTTCACACTGATTGCCTCGTTTGGCATAGGTAACATGGTGCAAGCCAATTCGGTTGCCGATGGCCTGGGCTACATCTTCCCCGGTGTCGAAGACAGTGAAACATTCCGCCTCGTTATAGGCGTTTCAATGGCCATCATGGTCGGCCTGGTGATCATTGGTGGCATTAAACGAATAGCCAAATTCACCTCACGCATCGTACCATTCATGGCCATCATCTATTGTGGCTCGGCGCTGTTGATCCTGTTCCTGAATATAAGTGAAATACCCGCAGCGTTTGCGACAATCTTTAACCTCGCGCTCAACCCGGAAGCGGCAGGCGGTGGCGCAATCGGTGCCGCCATCCAATATGGTGTTGCACGCGGTGTGTTTTCTAATGAAGCCGGGCTCGGTTCAGCCGCCATGGCGCATGCCGCAGCACGCACCAATGAGCCGGTACGTGAAGGGCTGGTCGCCATGCTCGGGCCGTTTATCGATACCATCATTATCTGCACGATGACGGCACTCGTGATTGTTATCATGGGTGCTTGGGGCGATGCCCGTCCGGAAGGCTATGAGGCCGCAGCGCTGACCGCCTATGCCTTTGAGCAGGCACTTGGCCAGGCCGGTGCATGGCTGGTCGGCTTTGGCCTGATGTTCTTTGCGTTTTCAACCATCATCGCCTGGTCGTATTACGGTGACCGCAGTGCAGAGTTTCTGTTTGGTGAGCGCGCGATTATGCCTTACCGTGTCATCTATACAGTATTGGTTGTCGTCGGTGCATGGATACCATTGAACCTGGTGTGGAACATCGCAGATATCACGAATATTCTCATGGCCCTGCCGAACCTTATTAGTCTGATCCTGCTCGCCGGGCTGGTGAAGAAACTGGGTGATGAATACTTTGCCACGCCGCAGGAAAAGCTGCGCTGAACTGCGATATAATGCGCCGGCTGCTTAGTATAGGAAAATGATATGACTGAAGTAACAAAAGACACGGGCCTGGTATACGAAGATATCACTGAAGGTGATGGTATTGAATGTACCGGCCGTGGCCAAGTCGCGACTGTCCACTACACTGGCTGGCTCGAGGATGGTAGCAAGTTCGACTCAAGCCACGATAGAAATGATCCTTTCAGTTTCCCCTGCCAAAGCAACTATGTCATCAAGGGCTGGGATGAAGGCGTGATCGGTATGAAGATCGGGGGCAAACGCAAACTAACCATTCCACCTGAACTTGCCTACGGTGAAGCCGGTGCGGGTGGAGTAATACCCGGTAATGCCACCCTGACATTTGAAATCGAACTACTGGAACTTTCAGAGTAAGTGTCATCTGACGAACTGCAAACCTTCATCCGTGAAGATGCCCGTCATGCACTGGCCGAAGATATCGGTAACGGTGATATCACTGCTGCCCTGATACCTGAAACTGCAAAATCAACGGCAACGATTATCTCAAGAGAACAGGCTGTAATCTGTGGAACCAATTGGGTCAACGAAGTATTTCGTCAACTTGACCCGTCTATCACTATTGACTGGCAAATCAGCGATGGTGACAGGGTTAAGCCTGACCAGCTACTGTGCACACTCAGCGGCAATTCAAGAATGTTGTTAACGGGTGAGCGCACTGCACTGAATTTTCTACAAACCCTGTCCTCCACCTCTACGCTTGCACAACAGTATGCAGACGTGGTTGCCGGCACCAATACAAAAGTACTCGACACACGTAAAACCATACCTGGGCTGCGCCGGGCGCAGAAGTATGCTGTCACGTGCGGAGGCTGTTATAACCACCGTATCGGGCTGTTTGATGCCTACCTGATAAAAGAAAACCACATTGCGGCGGCAGGTTCGATCACCGCTGCAGTCGAAACTGCTCGACAATTACAGCCTGACGCCCGCGTAGAAGTCGAAGTTGAAAATATGGACGAGGTAAATGAAGCCCTGGTTGCATCGGCTGACATACTACTGCTCGATAATTTCTCACTGAATATGCTGCAAGAGGCGGTCGCGCTGAACAATAATCAGGCTAAACTCGAAGCATCCGGTAATGTAACCCTGAAAACTATACGTGGCATTGCAGAAACTGGCGTTGATTACATCTCCACCGGCGAGTTGACCAAGCACATACGCGCGGTTGATCTGTCGATGCGTTTCATACAAGAATAAACAGTAAATACCTATCAGGGAGAAAACTATGAGCGAAAAAATCTACCCAGTACCTACTGATTTTGCCGCACAAGCAAACATCAATGAAGCTGATTACGCGTCGATGTACCAACGCTCTATCGATGACCCGGATAGTTTTTGGGCTGAACAAGCCGAAAAATTTCTCGATTGGTATACACCTTGGGATACTGTCTCAGATGTCAGCTATGACGCCAGCGATTTGCACATCAAGTGGTTTGAAGGCGGCAAGCTTAACCTGACCTATAACTGTATTGATCGTCACCTTGAAACCCGCGCCGATCATGTTGCAATTATCTGGGAAGGTGATGATCCGAACGACGATCAAAAAATCACCTTCCGTGAGCTGCATGAACACGTCAGTAAATTTGCAAATGTACTCAAGGCACGAGGCGTCAAAAAAGGTGATCGTGTTTGCATCTACATGCCCATGATCCCGGAAGCCGGTTATGCCATGCTGGCCTGTGCACGTATTGGTGCTGTGCACTCTGTTGTGTTTGGTGGCTTCTCCCCCGAATCACTCAAGGATCGTATTCTGGATTCAGATTGCCATGTCGTCATTACTGCCGATGAAGGCATCAGGGGCGGCAAGGCCATTCCGCTCAAGGCGAATACCGACAAAGCCATTGAAGCCTGTCCGAATGTGCATACGGTGCTGGCCGTTAAACGTACGGGTGGTGAGATTGCCTGGAATGGTGATCGTGATGTTTGGTACCACGAGGCAATGGCAGAGGCCTCTACCGATTGTCCACCTGAAAAAATGGATGCAGAGGACCCGCTTTTCATCCTGTACACTTCAGGCTCAACAGGTAAGCCGAAAGGGGTTTTACATACGACAGGTGGCTACCTGCTGTATGCGGCCATCACGACAAAATACACCTTTGATCTCCATGACAACGATATTTACTGGTGTACGGCCGATGTCGGTTGGATCACGGGACACAGTTACCTCCTCTATGGACCACTCGCCAATGGCGTAACCACTGTATTCTTTGAAGGGGTGCCTAACTACCCGGATGCCTCCCGCTTCTGGCAGGTCGTCGACAAGCATGCCATCACCGTATTTTACACCGCGCCAACTGCTATCCGGGCGCTCATGCGAGAAGGCAGCGATCCAGTGAGCAAAACATCTCGCCAGTCACTGCGCTTGCTTGGCACTGTTGGTGAACCCATCAATCCCGAAGCATGGGAATGGTACTACCATGTGGTAGGTAATGAGTGCTGCCCCATCGTTGATACCTGGTGGCAAACCGAAACCGGTGGTCACATGCTGACACCTTTACCGGGTGCTACACCACTGAAACCGGGCTCCGCAACACGCCCATTCTTTGGCATCGTGCCAGGACTGATCGATAGCGAAACAAATACACTTATCGAAGATACCGAGGCGGAAGGCGCACTCGTCATGACCCGTTCATGGCCGGGCCAGATGCGCTCGGTCTATGGCGATCACGAGCGCTTTATTAATACCTATTTCAAGGACTACCCAGGTTATTTTACTACAGGTGATGGTGCACGTCGTGACGCCGATGGTGACTACTGGATTACCGGTCGCATGGATGACGTACTCAATGTCTCTGGTCATCGCATGGGCACGGCTGAAGTGGAGTCTGCGCTTGTTCTTCACGATGCCATAGCCGAAGCCGCCGTGGTCGGCTACCCACATGACATAAAAGGGCAAGGCATCTATGCCTACGTCACCCCGGTACTGGGTATCGAAGCCAGTGATGCACTGCGCGATGAACTTGTCGCACTGGTACGCAGTGAGATTGGCCCGATTGCCAAACCCGATGTCATTCAATGGGCACCCGGACTGCCCAAGACACGCTCAGGTAAAATCATGCGTCGTATCCTGCGAAAAATTGCTGAAAATGATGTCGATAACCTCGGTGACACATCAACACTCGCTGATCCAGGTGTCGTTGATGACCTCGTGCACAACCGGGCGAATAAATAATTAGTCAGTCTGGATACCATTGCGAATAGATAGCCAAAAAAACATGGCTATCCCTGTACAAAATTTAAAATCAAAATGGATACCAGCGTTCGCTGGTATGACGTGAAGGCGCAGTGAATAATAATGTTGTCATTCCAGCGAACGCTGGAATCCATTTTATGTTTTAAAGGATCCTGATTGTGGTCACTGGCGCATAGATGCCTTCGGCATCATCATGCTGTCTCATAGAACATTTTCATCGTTCATCATGAATACCCGTCCCGGGTCGGGACAATCCTACCGTTCT
>Ga0316207_10003007_pt1 | contig 16281 bp, 8 predicted proteins | sample 6weekpyrite_MG_FD_204943 | JGI IMG/M metagenome (GOLD analysis project Ga0316207, IMG submission 204943) | Microbial mat bacterial communities from mineral coupon in-situ incubated in ocean water Damariscotta River, Maine, United States -... | ecosystem: Environmental > Aquatic > Marine >...
CTCCTAACAAGGGCCGTTAGCTCAGTTGGTAGAGCAGTGGACTTTTAATCCATTGGTCCCGCGTTCGAGTCGCGGACGGCCCACCATACAAATCAAAGACTTAGCAGAGATGTTAGGTCTTTTTTTTTGCCTTTAATTTCCTATGACCCGAAATTGTCCCGAAAAGTCGGGTCATTTTCGGGCCATAAGTAACTAAATAATGTTATTTCGTTTCTATGACAGATACAAAAGCTATATAAACACTGGGTTTATATTTTATTATTTATTAAAGAACAATGGATAATGACTCCATTGTATTTAGAACAGTGGACCAGAATCCATTGTTCCTGATTTTTAGTGTTTTTCTCATGGCACCAAAAAACTTGTCGAGAATACTTTATTCATTAAAGTATGAAAATGCTGATTACATATGAATCGTAGTATTACGTCTAGCTTAAATTTTTAACGTGAACTCATCATTAATCATAGTTAACCTTTTAATAAAAAACTCATAGTAAAGATTAACTTGATTAATGAATATAAATATTTTTAGAGGTTTTGAATAAAGTAATTATGGCTATTTTATTTTTAGTTGAAGGTGCCTAACTAGTTGAGTGGAGTTAGGTGATAACCAGTTTTTAAAGGGCAACTTATAGAAAAATAATCTTTTGTTAAGTTATTGAGAAATTTTATCTAAATTTTTTCTGTATAGTTCTGCATCGAATGACTCTTGAACTAATTCAGCAATTCGTTTTTTAGATTCTATATTTAGTAGAGAATAATTAAATAGCTCAGAAGGTAAGAAAAGGTCTTCATGGTTGTTCACCCCCAATGCTTTTGATAGCCTTATGATGGTATCTCTGGTCCAACCATCATTATTTTCGATACGCCGAATGGTTGTATGAACAAGTTCGGGAATACATAGTTTTGCTAGTTTACGTAAAGATAGCTCTTGTTCTTCACGTAATCGGCGAATATTAACACCAGGTGGGGCATCGACATCATTGTCATTCTTCGCTTTGCTATCCATTACAAGAGTGTCAGCTATATAGTCTGAAATTTCAACTTTAGACCAAGTAAGCATTTTATAAAGTTGTATTTAATGGTAAATAATTTGTAAAAGTAACTTTAAGAGTTCCAAACTATATTATGTTTCTGGGACGAAAATAACCCGAATCAAACACCATAAAACCCAATAAAACAGGTTTTAAAAGAATGTAACTTATTGATTTTTATAAATAAGTGCTTGTTATTAATAGACTTTTAATCCATTGGTCCCGCGTTCGAGTCGCGGACGGCCCACCATATAATCAAAGACTTAGCAGAGATGCTAGGTCTTTTTTTTTGTCCGTGCCCCGTTTTTGGCACGATAAACGTGTCTTTTTCGTGTCACAAGCGTTCATTTGATCCTAATAATTGAACTATAAGTGTGACAAAGCTTTGTGCATATTAGTGTTTTACTTTTTACATTTATCATAACAATGGAATAGTGCACTATTGTTCCTGTACATATAGTGTTCAAAAATTTACAGCTATACATTAGACTAAAGATAATGGTTAAACGAAATCTTTTTCTAATTCGTATTTATGATTAAGGGCAACCATAATCTGTCCACTAACGACCCAAAACAGACAGTCAGTTTTATCATAATTATATTTTTTCTTTTAATCGAAGGATTTGTATGAAAATAAATACAATAATAATCTCCATATTATTTTTATTTATTAATTATTTAGCTCATGCTAACGGTGAATATGCAAAAGCATGGCCGCGTCAGGTAAAAGTTGAGACACCTGATCCAGTACTTGGTGATAAACCATTTTGGGAACATTGGGCGTACAGTAAAAAGTTTGCGGAACGTTTTACGAATTTCAATATTGAAAATGCTGATCCTGAGTTAAATAATGAAATCCAGGCAATTGTGTTAAGAGTTAATATGACGGATTTTAGGCGCGGTAGTATTGAAGGTTATCCAGAACAATACTCTTGTGAATTAGAGATCTATTTTAATAGTAGTCTTAAATTACAACATCGGCAGGCAAGTAAACCAATAGTAAGATTAAGTCTGCCTGAAAACGTATTGCCAAGTTATAAACGTTTAAAACCAATTAAGTTAGAAGAGCAAAATACAATCAATGCTATTCCTATTGTTAAGTATAGATCAAGAATGAAACGTTCTGTTTCAATATTTTCAAACCCAACGGATGGTCGATATAAACGATTTAATACAATGGAATATCATCCTAACTTTATACAAGGCTTGTCTGTTATTGTTGTGAATGGCGGTACTCGATGTCAGGTAACCGCACCACTTGCAAAAAACGGTTCACACTGGATTTCATTACAAGGAAAAATTCCCTATGGCGATGATGGTTTTCTGGAATATAAACATGGTTATGGTAGTTATAGGTCAGATTTTAAAAAAACTAATTTTGATGAAAGTCCATACTCTAAACGAAAAGGCTTTAATAAAGCTCCAAAATCATTTTCTAAGATACTATTACCAAAGATTGCCCTAATAAAGGTTATGAATATTTGCTTGTATAATGAAGGTCTAGGAAAGCTTAGAGCAGATAAAATTGATAGGAGTAATTTAGAAGTGATGAGTAAAATCAAAGAAAGAAATAGCCGTTGTGATGATATTCGTAAAAATGGAGTGCTAACAGACCCCTATCTTTTTTGGGAAAGAAGTAAAGGGTTAAATGATGATACATATTAATATAAAGGTCTGCTTCTGGCCGATAGTTGACATTATCGAGTCTGACATATTCTTATGTTTTGGTTACTTTGAAAAGTAAATACTTTTGTTGCTCTCATAATTCCATTATCAAAATATTGCAAGTCCCGATAAAGGCACGAATTAACCATGCCAAACCGATATACTTATGTGTACGAAAAAACGTAAGTTATTGATTTTTATATATAACACGTCGGATCTGACAGACTTTTAATCCATTGGTCCCGCGTTCGAGTCGCGGACGGCCCACCATACATATCAAAGGCTTAGCAGTGATGCTAGGCCTTTTTTATTTTCTCCCCAAAAGTAGTTGCTTATTTTTCCTGAGTTCTGGATTTCTTCATTTTTTTATTGTTTATATTAGATGGTGTAAATAATCGTAGATTTGAGCCCTTTTAGCAGAAATTAAATAAAAAATGGTTTTTTATATAAATAGTATGAGGCTGGTTTGTGATGTGGTTCTCAAATAAACATAAACTGTGATATGAAAAGTATTTAATCATGTATAGTATTTCCGTAAATAAATATAACGATAGTTTACTTCAAGTGCTTCAGGGATGAAGCTGAATAATAAGTTTACGCCTCATTCCGTTTAAATGTCTTCACTCCTCCCCTGGAAGACAACCTGATGTACTTGCTTAAGATTATATCGTCTTAATAGTGCTGTACGAAAAATAATAAATATTATTATAGGGTTAGGTTATGAGGGTTATAAGAGGATTCCATTCTTGGATTACTATTCCAGTTTTAGTTGCTGGTTTGTTTGTTTCATTTTCTGTAAAGGCTAATGTCAATTGGTTGCTGTCAAATCAAAATGTAGATGGCAGTATCGCGAAAGCTACCGACATCGCGACACCTTATCAATCAACCTCTGAAGTCTTACGAACAGTTCATGCGGTAGCGCCAACGACAGATACAAATGCAGGACTTCAATACATAGCATCGGATTCTTATCACAGCACAGAAAACCTCTCACGAAAAATTATTGCTCTTAATAATGCTAATCAAGAAACAGCACCATTAGTCATCGAGTTATTAGGTATGCAAAATATTGATGGAGGGTGGGGTGAACTTCATGGCTATGATTCTTCAGCAATCGATACCGCATTTGGTCTAAGTGTATTATCAGAATTAAATTTAACGGCAAGCGCACAAGTTCAGTCTGCGGTTTTCTACTTATTAAATAAACAACAAAGTGATGGTGGTTGGCATAGTGGTGTTAACGTAAGTAGCGTCTATGAAACATCGCTTGTTATCAATGCGCTCTCATATTACAAAAAACAATATTCAGGTGTTGCTGAATCCATCGTTTCTGCAACTAATTATTTATTAACTCAACAGAATGCTACGAGTTTATGGGCATCATCATTTGAATCAGTACATGCTTTATTAGCATTAACACAATCAATTTCAGATATTTCAATTTTAAAATCAAGTATCACCACGATAGAACAAAGCATGCTGGCAAATACCAGTTGGGATAATGATGTTTATATCACCGCTTTAGTACTTCGTTTACTCGATACGTATCAAAAACGTATTGCTAATCCTGTAGCCAGTATTACTAATGGTGGGATTGTTGGTGAGGTTGTGCTTGCCGGTTCTGATGAACCTATTTCTAATGTTAACGTTACGGTTAAAGAACAATCGGGTACAACGGTTACCACGAATTCTTTAGGTGTCTTTAATATACAAAGTATCGCAGAAGGAACATATACCTTAATTTTTGAGAAAGCAGGTTTTTCTGGTGCAAGTAATGTCGTTAATGTTAGTAACGGTAAGCTTATTAATATTGGCAAGATTGCGTTAAATATTCTCCCTGCAACAGGTGTTTTACAGGGCTCCGTGTTTGATTATGATTCGCAAGCGCCGATTGTCAATGCACAATTAAATTTATCTGGCCCACAGAATCTTGTTGTGAATGTTGATCAGTCCGGTGCATTTAATTTAACCAATTTAATTCCAGGTAGTTACTCATTAGGTATTTCAGCTGATAGTTATAACTCCGTAACGGCCACCTTTGATGTTTCAGCTGGCAAAAATTTATCGTTAAAACAAGGGTTAACTAAACAGGGTGCATTTTTAGACACTACACCGGCTGATTTATATGGCTTTGTAGTCGATGGTAAGTCAGGCCAAAATATATCGGCTGCTACAATAAGTTTAGATAGTGGTCAAAGTGTAGTAACTGATACCACAGGAAAATTTATTTTCGCATCGCTACCTCGAGGTAGTTATCGCGCAGTGGTTAGTGCTCAAAATTACCAGGCTTCAGCATACATTATTAATTTTGCAGATGGCAGTAACGGTAATGTTGGTAACTTAAGTTTGTTCCCTGAAAATATTGTCGCACAAGCACCGACTTCTCTTACTTTAATGGGGACTGTTATTGATGGAATTGGTAACTCAGCTGTTGTTGGTGCTTCAGCAAAATTAATTAATACTGGCGAAATCATTACCTCAGACCAATCAGGTAAATTCACTTTAAGCAATATTTTACTTCAACAATTTGATATTGAAATTTCTGCAGCAGGCTTTCAAACAAAAACATACGGAATAACTGTTGGTTCTTTTGGTGAAGTCGCAGTTGAATTTGTATTGCCGCCGTTTGTAGCTCCTGATCCTGCTGTAACGTCATCAATTCTTTCAGGTGCGATTACAGACAAAGATTCTGGTCTTCCTGTGGTAGGAGCAGATATTGCTATTGATGGTACAAGTGCTGCAAAAACAGATGCTCAAGGCCAATACACCATTTCAGGTGTCACTTTATTAGAGTTTAACCTTGCTATTACTGCTGTAAATTACAGCCCGGCGGCGCTTAATGTAAAACTGTCTGCCCACGGTAGTTATACAGTTAATAAAGTATTATCACCTGTTGTAAATGAAGTGATCGATCCTGTTACTAACCTACCGACTAAATTGTTTCAGGTGCTAAATGTACAAGCTGTAAATGAGAGTGTTAATGCTAATACAAAAGCGCGTTTTACCGCAAAGATAGCCAATCTCGCTGATGTTGAGCAGGAAGGGCTCATTGTTGCAGAAGTCATTGATGCAGCAGGCATCAATGTTGCAACAATATTATCGAATATTCCAGGTACAACTGAGCAACAGGCAAATATTTTATTTGCAGCAGCAGAAACGAAAATATTTGAATTTGACTGGGATGTTAAACAAGCTCCTGTTGGTAAATATCAAATCATTGTTAGATCAGTAAAACCAGGTTCTATTAGCAGGGAAAATCCAACAGGAACAGTTTTAGCTGAATCAGGTAATTACATTAGTGTGTTATTAACAAAGTTAATTGGTGGCGCAATAAAATCTGATCCACCTTTGTCGCAAGCAGGTACAACGACCCCTATTAAACTTGAATCTTTAGTTGTAAATAATGGTAATTCTGAATTGACTGGTTTGAGTTTCACATTATCAATAATAGAACCTGACACAAGTAATATCATTCATACTGCCCAAGCCAGCTTAGATTCATTAAAGGTGTTGAATAATAAAACCTTATCATTTGGTGAATGGTTACCTGCTACTACAGGAAACTTATTAGTCACAGTAGTACCCAATGACAGTGCAATATCAGGTATTGTGAATGGCTCTATTTATATTGGTGATAAAGCAACAGGGTCACTCAGTATTGATAAAGAATTCCTTCCTGAAGGTAGTCATACCATTCGTGCTAAAATTAACTTGCAAGGTGTAGATACCAAAACAGGCTCAAGTACTGATCCACTTTTCTTTGCAGTGAAGAATGCTGTTGAGAAAGGAGGGAGTTATGTTGGCCCTAATGCAGTAGCTTGGCATAAACGTAATCGCTGCTTAGGCTGTCATACTCAAACACAAAGTTACAATGGTTTAGCGTCATCATTGGATAAAGCAGATATTAGCAAGGCAGACACGGATTTCTTATTTAATGCGCTTGTCACTAGCCAACAAAGTAACGGTGGTATTTATTTGAGCCACCCAGGTTTTGCTAAAACGCAAACTAGTTTAGCTTTATGGGCGTTAAAAGCTGCGCCGATAAAAGAAAATGCATTTTTAACAATGTATCACGCAACCCGCTTTATGTTGGATAGAAAGATAAGAAGTGGAAATCAAACATACTGGACTCAAGATCATAATACTGGCTATGTTAATAATGCGAGTAATATTACTGCCTTAGTAACAATGGGTATGTCAGACGTTATTGCAACGAGTAGAGCTTTAGATTTAAGTCAAGTAGGCTTTACTCCATCGTTATTACCGAGTTATGAAGCCGAATTACCAAGGATGGTGCGTTATTTCTTAAATAGATACACAGATAATACCAGCGATAATACAATTCATGCTTTGCGTATGTCCGCTCTTGCTGAAGCAAAACAAGTGATAACAGACCCATCTCTATTACAAGAAATTGAGACTGCGATCAACTTCGAAGAAAATTTACTACGTAGTCGTCAACGTTCCGATGGTGGTTGGGGACGGTATTCGACTTGGGGAAGTGATCCATTAATAAGTGCCATGGTAGGTATCGCATTGGATTATACAAACCCATCGGCAGATGATCCGATGGTAAGGAATAATATTCAATACCTACTTAACAGACAGTTGAGTGACGGTTCGTGGAATAATGACAACAATAGATTCTTTGGAACCCGTCTTGCGTCTACCAGTTTTGTTATGGCCTATATGCCAAAAGCACTAGATAGGCTTGGCGGAATTGACGTTGATTTGACTGTAAATGTTCCTTGGAATATCTCTTTAGAAAATCCAACAATCACTGAAACTGCCATTACTCCAATTTCCGATGGGAATAAACATTTTTGGTCATTAACGGGGGTGACTTCCAATGAGCAAGTTATTGAGTTCGATATGACATTGCATGATATGTTGTTAAATGAACAACGTCCAGTTGCATCCTCTGCCTTTATGGAATTTAACAACTCATTTAATGATGATCGTATTCGGGTTGATTTAGATATTCCTTCGGTAACGGCAACAAGTGAATTAACGCTATCTGTTACGGCGAATAAATTGACCTATAGCGCGAACGAAGATGTTGTCATTACACCAATAGTCGGTAATACATCGCCAATAACAGACACGGCTATTGTTGAGATATCAATTAGAGCCGCTGGTTCAACGGATGTACTCACAACATTACCGCGAATTGATACGGGTAGTCTTGATTCAGGGGCGAGTATTACCTTATCTGCTCTTTGGAATACCAGCGGGCAGTTTGTCGGGGCATATGAAATATACGCAAAACTACTCGACACGCAAGGTCGTACTGTAAAAGAAGCCGTTGTACCTTTCTCTATCTTGAGTGCGGGTATTGCCGTTAATTCTTCAATCTCAACAGATAAACCTGTTTATCAATCTTGGGATAATGTAACGCTTAACGGACGTGTCCGTAATATCAGTGCGAATGTGATACAGCCTAATACGTTTATTGAACTCATGGTTAAAGAACCATCAGGTTCAACCTTGTATTTTGATACCTTCACAGAAGGTGAGTTATTACCTGGCACGCTACGTGATGTGACTTCATCGCTCGTATTAAGTGATGCTGTTTCTGGCGATTACTCAGTTGACTTAATAGTTAAAGATGGCTTTACACGAAATATCTTGACGACGAGTGCAACACAATTCCAGGTTCAAAAAGATAGTCTACAAAGTCTGGTTGGCACGATGAACGCTAAACCATCACGTGTATACCTGGGCGACCCTGCAATATGTGAAGATACCTTAACCAACCGTTCGGCTGTAGGACTCACTGGAGTAAGTATTTCTCGTCAAATGCTGAATGTCTTTTCAGGACGAGTACTTTCAGATACGACGAATTTACAAAATGTTACTGCTGGCACATCAAATTCAAATATTCAAAGTATTGCGACTGAGAACTTAGAGTTAGGTAATTACCTGTGTGTAATAAGTGCAACGATTGATGGCAAAACTACGAAGCTAGCCGCAGCAGGTTTTGAAGTGCTTGAGCCACCTATCAAGATAAATACCGCCTTTAACCAATTAGGTAAAGGTCGTTTATTAATTTTATTAGATGGTGAAAAAGAACACGGTGAAGATAAAGACCATCATAGTGAACAAAATGACCATGATGAAAATAAAAATCATGATGATGATCCTCATGGGCCAAAAGGTTCACCCTCTTTAGCTGAACAACGACTCTTCCTTGAAGCACAGTTAAAATCAGCTGGTTGGTCATATATGATTGTTACGGATGACGAGGACTTCGCAGTACAGATGCGTAGTAATGGCTATGTGGCCTATGCCTTGTTTAACGAGCATGAAAAACTCGATAAACAAGTGCAGCAGGAATTGCGTGAGCGAGTATATAGTGGCGAAGGGCTTTTTGTTGCAGGTAGCCATGATGAACGTAATCACTATTTAAATGCAGCTTTGGGTATAAAACATAAAGGAAAGCACAGTAAAGTCTCAAGCTTTACCTTTAGACCGTCACCTTTAGAGTTGAATGGTGAGCAAGTTTTGATCTATCAAGATAAATCCTTACGAACTGAACTAAAGGGTGCAGAAGTCGTTGCAGAATTTAATATTGTTAATGAACACCATGAGAGTGGTGGTGATAGTGATGAGGATAATGGTAACCATGATTCGAACGGTGATGACGAGTATGAATCACATGTCTACAGTAAAGCGGCTGTAACCAATTATCAGTTTGGGCTTGGAAAATCAGTTTATGTTGCTTTTGATTTGTTAGCACACGCTACCGCGACACAAGATCCTAATCTTCTGGATGACTTACTGAATGCTGGACTGTTATATACGCATCCAACGAACTTAAATATCCTACCAACCAATGTATTACCTGTTCGAGTAACACTAACGAACGAAGGTATAGCAACACCTGGCCAAGCTGTTATAACGCTGCCTGAGGGTGTGCAGATAGTAGACAACATGGCAGGAGCCTACTTGAATACACAGGGTCAGTTAGTGGTGCCATTTATGCTGGACGAAGAGAAAACCTTTAGTTCTCGTTTTTACGTGCGTTTACCTGCTATAAGCGGTTCATTCACCTTTAAAGCGTCAATTCAAACAGGGATAGAGCCGGAATTTGAAGAATATGAAGTTGTTAACCTGATTATAAGCCGACCTTTATACGCAGGGTTGGATGACGCGTTAGTGGCGCTTGCTGAGGTTAGCAATGATTATAAATATTATAAAAAAGCGCTGGATGAACTGAATTCTGCTCAGAAAAATGTAATTAAAAACAAGATTGAATATGTACTGAAAGACCTTATTAAAGCGACGGATTATTTAGCAAAAGTCACTCACGATAAAGTCGAAGAAATTAGGGTGATGGTTGATCATGCTATCACTCGTTATGCAGCTTTATTGCCGATTAACGATGGTGAGCATGACGATTAGAAAACCTTTAGAAATAATATAAAAAACATTATATATAACTTATTTTATGTGGAAAACTGCAATGGATACTACGCTTCTTAATTCAATTCGTACCTCAAAAGGCTTCAGCCGTTCAGTCACTTACCTGATTTCAATCGCTTTGATTGGTTTAGTGGTTGAGCGTACTATTTATTACGCATTACTAGACAATGATGTCATTGAAAAGGAAAATGTAGTAGAGAAAATAAATCGGATCGCCCCGCATAAAGCAAGATTGTTAGGCTTGCCTGAAACAAAAACGCAACAGCAGGGTGAAAAAGAAAAAAGCAACGATACCAAGTTATCTGAAGCGGTAGTGAGTGTTCAGGATACGTTAGATGTACTGGCGTTTAACTTAATGAACAAAAATGATGCGAATAAAGCACAGGATAAACTGGCTCAACTATATAGTGACCTTAAAAAATACGATGAGAAAGCACTAGCAGATTTTTCTAAAACGGAAGCGCATATAGAAAAACACAAGCTGGCTGATGTGATAAAACAGCGTCATATTGATATGGTCGAAAACTATCAACGTGAAATGAAAATGTTGTTAGGAAATCTCAATACCATTCAAACTTCAGCTGATAACAATAAAAAATTAGACGCTGTACTCGCAGCACGTAAACAGCTTGAAGAGAAACAACTCAAACGCAGTCCACAACCGTTTGATCCGAATGATTTACCGAATAAAAGCTTAAAACCGGTTGAAGATAATAAGCCACGTACCACTCAGGAGCAGTTTGTTAAATCAGGGATGATTGGTAATCCCTTGCCTCAATATGCCGCACTAGGTGATTTTAGCTATAGTAATTTACCTGATGCTACGAATCCTGCCTATCTGAGCGAAACGGTTGAAGTGAAAATTACGCAAGCGATTAAAGATAAAGCGGCAGTGCTTAACCATGATGCCGTGAAAATTTATCATTGGGTGCGTAACAATGTTGTTTGGATTCCATCATGGGGTGCGATGCAAGATGCGGATATTACCTTAGGGAGTTTACGCGGTAATTCAGCAGACATTGCCAGCTTACTCATTGCCTTACTCCGAGCTTCACAAATCCCTGCACGCTATGTACATGGCACCATTGATGTGCCTTCCGACAGGTTTATGAACTGGGTTGGCGGCTTTAGTTCAATAGATGGGGCTGCTAATTATGCTGCATCAGGTGGTATACCATTGGTCGGTATAGTTGAAGCGGGTAAAATTGCAAAGGTAAGAATGGAACACATTTGGATAGAAGCCGCGGCAGATTATTACCCTTCTCGTGCTGCAGTGAATCGTGACGCTGATAGCTGGATAGAGTTGGATGCCAGTTATAAACAATACAACCATCTACAAGGACTTGATGTAGCCAGCATTGCTAATTTAGATGGTGAAGCACTCACAACCGATTTTCTCAATAGTGGTACAGTGAACGAAACCGAAGGCTGGGTCAGTGGTTTTGATCCAACTATATTACAAACAGCACAAACCCAAGCGCAAACTGCGCTCACTGACTATATCAATACAAACTTACCTAATGCAACAGTGGGAGATGTGATAGGTGGAAAACAAACTATTATAAAAGAAGCCGCCGATTTACCGTCATCACTGCCCAATAACATAAAAATAAAAGGAGCGCGTTACGCGCAACTCCCTAGTGCATTACAACCTACGATTGAATTTGGTTTAGGGCGAGATATTTTAAACCAACCGATAAGTCCTGTCACTTTACCTTGGGCAAAAGTTAACAACAAAAAAGTGACTTTAAGTTTTAAACCAACCACACAAGCAGATGAAGATACATTAATATCACTTTTACCCGATGGAGATATTACAGATATTAATCAAATTCCATCTTCAATTTCAGCTTACCTCATTAGTGTTATTCCTGAAATTAAACTTAATGGGATCGTAGTAACTTTAGGCGAACCTATGAGGTTAGGTGAAGAAGTTGATTTAAATTATCAGATTACACTTCCAACACATGGAAGTAGATTTTTTTATTCACCTGTAATTGCAGGAAGTTATGTGTCCATTACAACAATTGGTGGAAGTGTCTCCATTAATAAAATTAACGAGCTGGAAAAAAATATTGTTAACACAAAAACAACTTTAGAGTCTCAGGATCCACTGCTGATTGAGTCTGTAAATCGTGAAGACTTAATAGGTAATATATTTTATGCCGGGACTTTGGGTTACTTTGCGCAATATATTTCAGAGTCCGGTACCAATGCTGTTAATATTGGAGTACATCAAGGGCTTTTGCCATCAATTGGAACTTATGGATTTGTACCAAAAGTAAACTATTTTTTTGGATTTCCAAATTCTATTTCTTCCGGTTCTGTTGAAATGGATTTGGATAGCGTAAGTTCATTCACCGGAGTTAGTGATAATAACGAAACACTAGCCATTAACTTTTTACAACAGTCTGGGGTTTTGTCATCGACACTTGAACATGCTATACCTGAGCAAATGTTTTTAAATTCAGACAATCCTAACGAAGGAATTTCTGCTGTCAAAGCAATAAATATTGCTATCCAACAGGGACAGCGGGTTTATAAATTAACCAAACAAAATCAACTGTTAAGTTTACAAAATATTCGTCATGATGCATTAACTATGGCAGAAATTAAAAACGCACTTTCCCAAGGAAAAGAGGTGACAACTCATACTAACAGTATAAATGCTTTTGGATGGGGTGGGGCTGGATACATAATTATTGATCCAATAAGTGGGGAGGGTGCATACAAAATTAGCGGCGGATTAAATGGTGGCAGTAGTAATATTGCGGACTATGCAGCTAAGTCATTAGTATATTTATCAAATGCAGATAGTTTTTCTAAGTCGTTTAGATTTTTATCAAATTTTGCAGGTAGTATTTTTGGATTTACAGGAGATTTCTTTGAGATTTTGGGGGCTACAGGTTGTTCGACGGGAGATGCAGTAGGTGGTGCCATACTTACCAGTTTGGTTGGTAGTGTGTTAACAAATCTTAGTTTTACTCTTATTGCAGGAATAGTTAGTCCACTTGCATTAGTATTGGCAGTTATCATGATTATTTATGTTATTAATTTTATAGTTTCCTTAATTAAGTCTGGTATTATTTCATCCTGTAGAAGTAGGTAGTTATATGAATAGTAAAAAAAAGAAACCATTATTCTCAAAAAAAGGTAATCCTGAAGATTATGATTATTTTTCTCACCAGCTTCTTTTTATTGGTGTAGCAGTAATTTTTATATTAGTTATTATTTTTTTTAGTGAGTGAGTGCGAAAAAGGTGCTGGAGGGATGTGTGCCGCGAACACAGAAAAGAATTTTTTGTGGTGCTTACGCATGCGATAAATTATAGGATGTTATTATATGATTTTATCATTTTTTATATGCGTATTAACATCTGGGCTAAGTTATATATTGTTGCGGCAGGATAAATATATCGTTAATATTTTTATGGTTTCTTTTGTTTATGGTTTTGTAAGTTACATAATATTCACTCTTATAAAAACACAATACGAAGAATCTATTTATGTGAATGAAATATTTATTTCTATGGTGTACATGGTTGTGATGTATAAGTCTAATTTGACAGATATGTTGACTAAAAAAGATTCTTGAGAGCATATTGGGGGCAGGTCTTGCTTTTTTCTTTATATTTAACACATGACAAGACCTTTATGAATAGGGTTTTCAGGAGCGCTTTATCAAGTTACCTGTCGAGTGGTCGATAAGAAGATATTTATTTTGATGATGAAATAGAGAGAGCTATGTAGTTGTATTAAAAGATGTATACATGTACTGGGCTATAAAAACAAAAAAAAATAAATAGTTGGTTGTCATGGTTATTAAATGCAAAGAAGTGTCCAAAATGTAATTATGGATTAATTGATAAGTAAAAATTAGATTGGGGTAGTCTTTGCGGCACTCGGAACATTAGCTGCTGTTGGATTTGGTCTTTTTTCAGGTTTTTCAGTTGGTGCACTTTCTGCGGGGTGGATAAATTCATGCAAGTAATCGTTAAAGGTGTTCTTAGAGCAACTGCTTTAATTTTACACTTGTCTCAAACAGCTATATCGATTTCGGGTAGCATTTATATCTCTGCAGTAATAGGTGCAATGCTATTTGGTGTTTTTATTTACGATTTTCAAACGATTAAGCGATTGTTTCATATGAAGCCACTTGTTATTAGTATTGTGGGCTCACTTATTTGGTTTATTGTAGCTGTAATTGAATTTTCTTATCAAACATAAGAGTAAAGAACTAAAGTAGCAGGTTAAGCTTTACTGATCATAGTTTCCTGGCTGTTTGACCACAAAGAAAAATAGAAATACATTTCATTATCACAATGAGGTGATGGGTGACTCGATAACTCAGAATACCCGCATAAAGCATTATAAACACCCATATAGAATATAAGTTATTGATTTTTATGGAAATGCACCTGGTGATATTGGGCTTTTAATCCATTGCTCCCGCGTTCTAGTCGCGGACGGCCCTCCATACATATCAAAGGCTTAGCAGAAATGCTAAGCCTATTTTATTTCCGCTCCGCAAAGTGTGAACATTTTATTTTGAGCAAAAATACCTCCCCGCGCCTAAGATGAGGCACCTTTACAGGTGATAAATAAGGTTTCTGAAAACACCTAACTTTTATCCATGCATCACCCCTGTATTTTAAAAAAACTTGATATTAAGACGATCGTCTGAAACAATATGTAAGACGGCCATCTTATTATTGGAGGAGTGGGATATGAAAACAATATTAGTAACGGGTGCGAATGGTTTTGTAGGTACACATACGTTAAAAAAATTAATGAATGTTGAAGGAATAAATGTGATTGCGGCTTGTCGTGATAGCTCCAGACTTATTCCGGAATTTAGGGGTGAGATAAGAGAGGGAGATTTTCGGGATGAAAGTTATCTTGATGAAATGTTAAAAGGAGTGGATGTCGTTTGTAATGCTATGGCATGGACTTCATTGTGGGGTCATAAAAAACAATCCAAAGAGCTTTATTATGATCCAGTCATTAAGCTGATAGATAAAGTCGTTGAAAAAAGGATTAGCCGGTTTATTAATATCAGCACGACCTCTGCTGCTTCACCAGGAAAGTCTCATAACCCTATGAATGAGGGGATCGAAAGAAGCTACTGGCCTCATTTATGTAATGTTATAAAAATAGAAAATTATATGCGTTCAAATGCAAATATAGATACGAGCATGATTAATTTACGTATAGGGATTTTTGCAGGAGAGCACTATGCTCTTGGTATATTGCCGATATTATTGCCGCGTTTGAAAACGCATCTGGTTCCCTGGGTAGCAGGTGGAAAAACGAGTTTACCGGTTATAGATGGGAGAGATATTGGAAATGCAATAAAATGTGCTGCAACGGCTGAAAGCTTAAAGGGTTATGAATCATTTAATATTGTAGGAAAAAATGTTCCAACGGTAAAAGAAGTGATTGATTTTATCCATCATGAATTTTCTTATCCTGCGCCGCATTTTAGCGTACCTTTTATTATTGCATACCCCTTTGCCTGGTTGATGGAAAAACTGGACCCCTTTGTGCCGTGGGAACCGCTGGTTACGCGCAGCATTGTACATTTGTTAGAGGAGGTTAATGTAAACAATCAACGGGCTATTGAAATGCTCGGTTATCAACCGGAACACAGCTGGCAAGATGCTGTATCTAAACAAATATCGGAAATGAATAATTTGCAAAAAAGCGCCATGAGAATGGCAAGACCAATTGTGTAATTGGATAAATATATGTATCTTCAAGTGATATGGCTTCAAGAGAGAAAACATCGCAGGTTAAGCAACAAGTGGTAGAGGCGGCAGACCGTTTATTTTACCAGAAGGGGTATAATTTAACCTCCTTTAGCGATATTGCGGAATCATCAAATATACCTCGTGGTAATTTAAATTATCATTTCAGTACAAAAGAAGATGTGTTAAAGGCGGTTATTCAATTTCGCGTTACTGAAATGAAAAACATGCTGAATGAGTGGGAAAAAAAATATAAATCACCACTTAAATGTTTGCAACGTTATGCTCAGATTGCTTTAAAGGTTAAAGATGAAGTCGTTCAGTTTGGATGTCCAATGGGAACGCTTAATTCAGAATTAGGCAAAGGACAACATGAATTACAGGCGATAACAAAAGAGCAGTTTGATGTTT
>Ga0316207_10003008_pt1 | contig 16275 bp, 13 predicted proteins | sample 6weekpyrite_MG_FD_204943 | JGI IMG/M metagenome (GOLD analysis project Ga0316207, IMG submission 204943) | Microbial mat bacterial communities from mineral coupon in-situ incubated in ocean water Damariscotta River, Maine, United States -... | ecosystem: Environmental > Aquatic > Marine >...
ATGAGCCGCTAAACGACTTGCTGAAATCAGATTCCCTCCCGACTGAATACTGCCTTCACTCATCGCGGGTAATATTGATTTAACCTTGCCCTGAAACACATGGCCTGGCATTGAATCAAGAATCACTTCTGCCTGATATCCCGGTTTCATTCTAAGTAGTGAGTTTTGCCAGAAGCTTGCGGCTATTTCACGATTTTGAGCCGGTATAAAAACCATTGCTGGTCGCAACGGCACAGTCACAGCCATCACACCTGGGCGAAGTGCAATTTGTGTCACCATTCCATCTGAAGGGGCACGCACAATGGTTCGTTCAAGGTCATACTCTGCACGCTTTAACTGGGATGTTAAATTATCGACATTCGCAGTCGCCTGATCAACATCACGCTTTTTTCCTGCCTTTCTTTTATAAAGTTCCTTCGCTCGATCCAGGTCTATTGACGCCGCTTTTAATTTTGCTTTCAGGCCTGCCACACGCTGTTCATAAGGAACCGGGTCAACTTTAAATAGTATATCGCCTTTTGATAAAGGCACATTAGGCTCCGCATCAACAGAAACCACGACGCCCTTAACTGCAGGTACTATACCGACACTCACAAATACTTCTTTTGCATATTTGCCATAGGGATGATTGTAATTCATTAGCATTAACAGGGCACCGATCAGGACTACTCCTCCCAGCACGGCAGTGGGTACAGTCCATTTATTTAATGGAATTTTAAAAACCTTAAAAATAACAACACAAATAGCCGTATATGTAAGTATTAATAATAAATCCATCGTCTACTCTCCTGCTTCGGCTTTATCGTTGATTTTGTTTTCTAGCAGCTCAACTTTCTTTGTAAGCTCAGCAAGGCTTTTCTCCAGGTTGATCACTGAATCTCCCGAATCTTTTGCTTCAGCCACATTGTTAGATGAGCTAAAGCCCCAGCCCCTATCCTCACGATAAAGAGTGGACCATATCCATAAAAACGGCCAAAGCACATGCAAGGTAAATAAACTCACCCAGCCTGCGACATGAATCGCATCTTGATGAGGATGGTTTCTTTCCTTTGAAATTTCATAGGGGATATCATGGATAACAATAATTGCATAGAAAACAAACACTGCTACAAATAACACCATAAATAACGCGAAATAATCTAAAAACATTTTTATCAGCCTTATATGTTTCTTTAAAGCTCAATACGCATGTATGCCCTTGAGTTTATTTTTGTATAACTAGTCAGGTTGCCAGTTACCTGCATCGTCCAGGCAAGCTCTAATTCTTTTCTCTAAAATTATTTTACCGTTTTTAATAATCTTTGTATTTAGTACTTTACAGGTTAGTTCTTCACTTGCATTAATTTCAAGCAATTTAACTTCTCCTTTAGCGTCACTCTCAGGGTTATTCCAGTTTTTCAGATAGTTAAGGCTATTAGATGCCAAAACATCCTGTGCTGCACTCTTTGCCAGTTCAATATCTGCCTCTGATAAGTGCTTTGTTTCCTGCTCACTAAAGGTAAACAGTTGCTTACCTATATTTCCAACCAGATCAAAGGGTGCGGTGATTATTCCGGTGATGACACCGGAAACTGCACCTTCGCTGGCCTTTTTTCCCACCTGGCGCATATTGATAACGAGCCTGTCTGCCCGATCAAGCATACCCGGTACGGCCTCTCGTGTTGCTTTAACTTCTTTTAATACTTCAGGTACCAGGGGTCTTGTAGCCTTCACTTCATTTGAAGTCATGACCAGGGCCTGGCTCATTTTATTGGTTGAATCTAATATGGCAGGAATTTGCAGACGTGTTTGCTTTACTTCATTTAAAATGAATGGGGTCTGTTTGCGGATCTCTACAACTTCATTAAGTACCGGTTTTATGCTTTGCTGGAGCTCATTCACCTGCTTAATTACAGGCTCAATCTTTTCACTGGTTTTTTCAACACTTTCGAGTATTACTGGTATTTGCAGGCTTATCTGACCCAGTTGCCAGGTAAGATACACCAGGGCCGCAGATAGACAGAGCAGACTGATAGATAAAAAGATACTTGATGTGCTTATAGTATTTAGTCTTTTTGCCTCCCCTGCTAACATTATTTAAACCCTCATAGAGTATGATCTCGATCACCAATAAAATAATAAACCGTCCACTCTGATTTAAACAGGCCTTGTGTTTTAAGGCCGTGTATTGAAGCAACTGTATTTTCACCTGGCTTTGAAAAAACAACCCTGAATGCATCACTATTGTTCTGCTGAAGATTTTCTTTTAGCCACTCATTACCAAGGCATTGACTCGTAAAACCGACTGCTTTTTCTATTTTTTTATTTGCAAGCTGTTTATCTGGAACCGTTAAACTGCACATATATGCCTGCTTACCATTAGACCAACGCCATATCTGGCAGTTATTTCCTACCAGCTGGTATTTCGCATCCCATACATCCATGAACTTTGTTGTCTGCAAACGCCCTTTGAATTGCTCAAATCCATTTTGATGCTGGTTTACTAACTGCTTTACCTGCAGACATAGTTGAGCTTCTCGTAATACGGAATCCATGCCCGTGGTTTTCACCTGGTTACAGGCACTCAGGAATAAGCCACTAACAAAAACCGCTGCCACTTTAAATAAGTTCTTTACAGTCATTACACTATCGCTCTTTGTCATTGTATTTTTTTAGTTAAGACAACCACGTATGACTCTGTCAGTCTAACACAGCGCGCTCACAGCAAGAGCTTACTATTGTAATAGGTCTGCTGAGAAAGCGCCATCCTCACCAAAGGTAATCACGGCATTAACCGGCCGAGTCGTTATTAAGTTAAGCGGTTGTTGTGCACGTATATTATTTTTTGATTTCTGCTGGCCATTTTCACGCCAGCTAACATTAAAAGTATTCCCCTGATATTCCCTTAATGGAAATCCGGTTGAACACTCTGACTTTGGCAAAATATGTCCACAGGATGCGAACTCACTGGTTTTTGAAATATAAATACGAACCTTGTCCAGCGTTTTAGATGAATAATTCAGAAAAACCAGCCGTTGAATTTTAATGGTATCTGACTTGATGGGTGCAGTTGAGCAGCTCATCAGCCCCGAACATAAAAAAGCCAGAAACAGGTAAGGCATTAATGCCGAATTTTCTTTTTTCATTATTTTGTCACCGAATGTACAGGTATACTCTGCCCTACGCCAAACACCCTGTCATTATTCGTTAATTAGCTGTACTGTTTACCTGGACATCACCTGAACCTTATAAAGCTAAGACCAGGTGCTGCTAATGAGAAGGAAGACTTATACTTCAGCAAGATCCCCTTTACTTTCCAGCCAGGATTTACGGTCTGCCGCGCGCTTTTTAGCTAAAAGCATATCCATCATTTTGTTACTATCATCGCCGGGTTTCACAACCAGTTGCACCAGACGACGTGTATCAGGCGCGATTGACGTTTCGCGTAATTGCAGTGGGTTCATCTCACCCAGGCCTTTAAACCGTGTGACCTGAACCTTACCTTTTTTCTTTTCTGCCGAAATTCTATCTAGCACGCCCTGTTTTTCAGCTTCATCCAGGGCGTAGTAAACATCCTTACCCACATCAATACGAAATAATGGAGGCATTGCGACATAAACATGTCCTTGCTCGACTAGTGTGCGGAAGTGACGTAAAAATAATGCACATAATAATGTTGCAATATGATAACCATCGGAGTCTGCATCCGCCAGAATACAGATTTTACCGTAACGCAGGCCACTTAAATCCTGTGAGCCTGGGTCAACGCCCATAGCAACAGAAATATCATGAACTTCCTGCGATGCCAGTACCTGATCCGGTTCCACTTCCCAGGTGTTTAGAATCTTACCGCGAAGCGGCATAATGGCCTGGAAGCTTCTATCCCTGGCCTGTTTGGCTGAGCCCCCCGCAGAGTCACCCTCAACCAGGAATATTTCGGTTTGTGCCAGATCAGTCGCGCTACAGTCCGCAAGTTTACCCGGCAAGGCGGGCCCCTGTGCAACCTTTTTACGAGCGACCTTTTTACCCGCTTTTAAACGCTTCTGGGCGTTATCAATTGCCAGCATGGCAATTAGCTCACCCTGGTCCGTATGCTGGTTTAACCATAAGCTAAATGCATCCTTGACAACCCCTGATACAAAAGCCGCACTTTCCCTTGAAGAGAGTTTCTCTTTAGTCTGCCCGGAAAAAGCCGGGTCTTCCATTTTTACTGAGAGGATATAGCTGACTTTTTCCCAGACATCTTCCGGACTTAGTTTAACGCCACGCGGTAACAGGTTTCGGAACTCACAAAATTCGCGAACCGCTTCTGTTAATCCCGTACGTAAGCCATTAACATGAGTACCGCCCTGAGCCGTAGGGATAAGGTTGACATAAGACTCACCCACTGGCTCGCCCCCCTGGGGTAACCACAATAAAGCCCAGTCCACCGCTTCATGCTCTGAAGCAAGCGAGCCAATAAAAGGCTCCGCCGGTAATAACTCAAAACCTTTCAGGCTTTCCAGCAAGTAGTCCTGTAAACCATCTTCATAATACCACTCCTGTGTTTCACCCGATTTCTCTTCGTGAAATGTCATACGCAGGCCTGGGCATAACACAGCTTTAGCACGCAGCACATGCTTGAGTTTTATCACGGAGAAATTAACAGAATCAAAGTATTTGGCTTCTGGCCAGAAACGTATTTGTGTTCCTGTATTTTTTTTAGCCACGCTGCCAGTTTCCACTAGCTCACTGGCTTTATCACCGTGTGCAAAAGCTATTTCATAGGTTTTTCCACCCCGCCTGATCTGCGCTTCAAGGCGATATGACAGTGCATTAACAACTGAAACCCCCACACCATGTAAGCCACCGGAGAACTGATAGTTCTTATTCGAAAACTTACCACCCGCATGTAACTTGGTTAAAATAACCTCTATACCGGGCACGCCCTCCTCCGGGTGTATATCCACGGGCATGCCTCGCCCATCATCCGTGACGCTTAACGAACCATCTTTGTAGAGTGTTACCTCAATACTGCTTGCATGTCCCGCCACAGCTTCATCGACACTATTGTCGATCACTTCCTGTGCCAGGTGGTTAGGACGTGTGGTATCTGTATACATACCGGGGCGTTTTTGCACCGGCTCAAGGCCTGTTAAGACCTCAATCGCTGAAGCGTCGTATGAACTCATTCAATCTCTCGTAATCAATCAAAATTTTGGCAACTATAAAAGACTTACTGCGAAGACGCAAAGCCCCAGCAGGCAAATATGAAAATTAATGATAAATTGTTGCTCTATCGCCCATTTCAGTGGCCAGGCCATAACTGTGATTTTCCCTGTAATCGAGCCTGGCGACACCCTCATACAGTCACCGCTAGCCACCTGATATTTTACACCTTGATCTCCCAGTTCAGGCCAGGTGGCATCAACACTTCTTCTAGTCGCTATTTTGCTTTTTCTTTTAGCACTAAACCCCGTAAAATGCCTCCATGAGCCTACAAGCTGCTAACCCCAGAATTAATGCCACTGTCACAGCCTCCGCCGGTAGTGGTAAAACCTACATGCTAGTAACGCGCATAGTGCGCCTGCTAATGGATGGTGCCGAACCCGGCAGTATTCTGGCGATGACGTTCACCCGTAAGGCCGCAGCAGAAATGCAGCAGCGTCTGTCTGAACGTCTTTACCAGCTCGCCACAGTTGACGACAGCAAACTCTGCAGCCTGCTCAATGAACTGGACCTGGATGAAAAATATAAAATAAAAGCCCGTAGCCTGTATGAAGCACACCAGTATTGCGACTACCCGGTACGCACGCTTACATTCCATTCATTTTGCCAGGATCTGCTAGCGCGGTTTCCCCTGGAGGCCGACGTCCCGCCTAACTTTGATTTACTGGAAAGCGCCGACCTGCTTATTAAGCAGGCAGAAGATGCCCTGTTTAATGAAGCCACATTAAATATGCAAGGAGAGCTTGCCGGGCACCTACATGAGTTAATGCGCCTTTGCGGTGGATTATTTAATTTACGCAGGGTGCTAAATAACTTCCTGCACCATCGCAGCGACTGGTGGGCTTTTACGGATCGCCAGAGTAAGACGACGAGTGATGCGACAGCATATGCCTGTCAGCACCTGGCCCAACAGCTTGAACTCAAACCTGAGCAGCTAGACACAAATACAATATTCGCCAGCTTTTTTACTCATAGCACTATTGAGCAACTCACGCAGTATGCGAAGCTACTGGCATTAAACCCGACAAAAACCAATTTACAGAAAGCAGACCGCTTAGCAGTTTGCCTGGCCTCGGACACTTACAACCAGGAAAGCTTTAATGAAGTACGGGCCTGTTTTATAAAAAAAGATGGCGGTATCTACGCGCTTAAAGACACGCCTACATTGCGCAAAAAACTGGGTGATGATTCAGCAGAGACCTTGTTAGAGTTACATGATCTAATTCCTGCCAATATTTTAAAAACACTGGATCTATTCAACAAAATACAGACCTATGAGCTCAATCGACACTGGTACTATTGCGGTGAAAAATTCGTTCAGCATTATCAAACCCTGAAGCAACAACAACGACTGCTGGATTTCACCGACCTTGAATGGCGAAGTTATAAACTACTCCAGGACTCAGACAATGCCGAATGGATTCAATATAAACTGGATCAGAAAATCCAGCATTTACTCATTGATGAATTCCAGGATACTAACCCGACTCAATGGCAGTTAATTCTGCCTCTACTGGAAGAAATGGCCGCCGCTAAATCAGAGCAGCCACGCAGCGTTTTTCTGGTCGGCGATGAAAAACAGTCTATCTATAGTTTCCGTCGTGCAAAGCCAGAATTGCAACAACAGGCCTCCACCTGGCTAAGCAAGCACCTGTCTGCACAGGCCTTTCCATTAAATAAATCATGGCGTTCTTCACCCGCCATTATTCATACGGTTAATGAAGTTTTTTTACAGGCAGAGTATAAATACAAACTTCCCGCCTTTGTTGAACACGAGACACACCACCAGACATTAGCCGGAAAAGTGGAAGCGCTTCCGCTGTGGAAAATAAATGATGAGAAAGCTGAAGAGAATGAACATTCAGCCGAACCCATTTATTGCCGTAACCCCTTGCAACAGGCACGGCCAGAAGCTACTGGCATTCACCAGAAAGAAGCTCGTCAAATAGCACAACATATACAGCAACTCATTAACAGTGGCACCGCTATAGATGAAGATGGGCAACCAAGAGCGGTTAACTACAACGATATTTTTATTTTAGTCCGCAAGCGTGCCCATGTCGCCGAATATGAACGCGCTTTACGTGAGGCAGGAATCGCTTACCTGGGCACCAACCGGGGAACATTTTTATCCTGCCTTGAAATTAAGGATATGGAAGCATTGCTCGATACACTGTTAACGCCATTTAACAATTTAGCACTGGCGCAGGTATTAAAGTCTCCCCTGTTTTCAGCCAGCGATAATGACTTGCAGTTAATTGCTTCGCACAAAAGCCATAAGCACTGGTTTAATCGCTTAGAAGCCCTTTCAGAAGAACTCAGTGAACATCACCCTGTTAGTAGAGCGTGGCATTGTTTAAGCCAGTGGCGTGAGCTAACAGATAAAATTCCTGTGCATGATTTGCTTGATAAAATCTTCTCAGATGCAGATATTCTGGAGCGTTATCGACTCGCTACACCAGAACCGTTACAGGCTCGTGTACAGGCAAATCTTACCCTGTTTCTTGAAATGGCCCTCGACCTGGACAGCGGACGTTACCCCAGCCTGATGCATTTTCTTTTTTACTTGCGCAGCCTGAAGAACACGCAAAGTGATGCACCTGATGAAGCCCCCATGGAAACCCGTGAGCCCCGCGTTCGTATAATGACCATCCATGCAAGTAAGGGCCTGGAAGCACCGGTTGTCTATCTTGCTGACACCATTAGTGTTAACCGAGATAAATCTTCACTGAGCACATTAGTTAACTGGCCAGTTGAGCAAAAACAACCTGAAAACTTTCTGTTGCTCCCACCGAGTAAACAACAGGACAGTTTCACCCAGACACTTAAACAGATAAACCAGGAGGCTCAGCAAAAAGAAGATGCCAACCTTCTTTATGTTGCTATAACGCGCGCACGACAATACCTGTTTATTAGTGGCTGCATGCCGGACAGGGGGCCATTTATTAACTGGTATCAGCCAGTATTTACGGCCTTACAAACACTCACCGGTGTCGAGGATGATGAACACCTTATTTATGAGTTTGCTGAACAACAAACCTGCCCACCAAAGGCATTGAAAAACGAAACTGTCACAGACAGGCTTATCAACATTGATCCAGCCTTACGCCAGAAAATACCCTCTGCCAATAAACCTGTCAGCATCATAGCCCCCAGCTACTCAGACAGGCAGCACTACCAGGTCGATGAGCAGTCCCTGGATGAGGACGCCCAACAAAGAGGAATCGCCATTCACCGCATGCTTGAGCTGCTGAATAAAAATCCTCAAATACCTGAAAAAAAACTGTTACAACAGCTTCAACTGGAATTACAGGTAACTGATATGACTCAGTTAGAAGACTGGTCAGACATAGCCATATGCAATTTCACGCATACAGACCTGGAACATATATTTAAACCTGAAAATCCGCTACAAACTTATAATGAATGTTCACTACAGTTCATGCTCAATGATAAACTTGTATATGGTATTGTTGATCGTTTAATCGTTTTCTCAAACGAGGTCTTTATCATTGACTATAAAACACATCACCATGCACAAAAAAATAACCTGGATGAGATTTCCCAGTCTTATCAGCAACAAATGCAACTTTATGCTAATGGCGTCAGGCAATTATGGCCGGATAAATCTGTCCGCGCTTTTTTGTTATACACCGAATGCATGCACCTGTTTGAAGTAAGCGTAAAGAATTAAACGACCGCAATAAAATCAACGTCGGCAGCTTTAATGCATTTCAGAATAAACATAGCGCTACGCTTTCAGTATAATACGCAGACATATACAAACATTAGAATATGAGTTTAGTAAAATGAGCGAATCGAGCTTTATTTTTGAAGCAACGGCTGAAAATTTTCAGCAGGGTGTTATTGAGAACTCCTATAAAGCACCTGTTCTTGTAGACTTCTGGGCTGAGTGGTGCGAACCCTGTAAGCAACTTATCCCAATACTTGAAAAGCTTGCCAGCGATTTAAATGGCCAGTTTGTACTGGCTAAAGTTAATAGTGAAACACAACAGGCATTGAGTCAGCAATTTCAGGTACGCAGTATTCCCACCGTTTTTATTTTTAAAAATGGAAAAATTGTAGAACAGTTCAGCGGTCTTCAACCTGAGCAATCAATAAAAGAACTCATTGAGAAGCATACAACAACAGAGGCTGATATTTTACGCAATCAGGCTTTTGAATTAATTCAGTCGGGCGATAACGAAGCGGGTAAACAGTTATTACTCGATGCAGAAAAACTTTCCCCAGAAAATGCCCTGGTGCAAATTGATCTTGCACACCTGGAGGCCGGGCAGAAAAAATACACTGAAGCTAAAGCAAGAATTAACCAGCTCAAGCTTGCTGATCGGGAAAGCGAGCAGGTTATAAGCCTTCTCAATAAAATTGAACTAGCCGAGATCGCCGAGGAAATCCCCCAGAATACACCCGATATTAACGAGCTTTTAAACACTGTTGAGAGCAGCCCAAATGAAAGTCTTCCACGTTTTCAACTGGCGATACAGCTTATTAACCAGCAAGAGTATGAAGCAGGCCTGGAACATTTACTGTATATCCTGATAAGAGATAGAGATTTTCAGGACGGCGTGGTTAAAAAAACTCTACTTTCAACCTTTAGTGTGCTGGGGGATGAGAACCCTATAGTTGGAAAATATCGCCGCAAGATGTTTAATGCACTACATTAAAATAATGATTGCTAAATCACTATGATATAGCTCCACTACTCCGATAAACTATCCCACTAAATTATCCCGTTAACAAAAATAGTTACTGAATAAGCATGGTCTGGGAAAAGCTAATCAAATTGTCCGTAGTCCGAGAGTTGATTTATCCTCCCAGATCATGTCTCTACAAGTTAACTGGACTGCAGTAATGAAATAGCTATAAAAACAGAAAAGCACGAATGGCTACCTGCTGATATCGCCGGGTAGTCATTCGTGCTTTTTGACTTAAGTACTAATTTAATACTTAAAGAGTGTTATTCATCTGTGAAATAAGCTTGGATGAAGGCACATAGCCCGGCATTAACTGCCCAGACTCTAGCATAATGGCAGGTGTGCCACGGATACCCAGCTCTGCCGCTAGTGCTTTATGTCTGCTGACCGGATTATCACAGGTTTTACTTTCTACCTTCTCACCTGCCTTAGCCATATCCATTGCCTTGTTGCGGTCTTTTGCGCACCATACAGAGACCGATGTGTTTACGCTTTTTTCACCTTTAAACGGCACAAAAATATAACGTACTTTTACACCGTTGTTCATGTAATCATCCATTTCAGCATGTAGTCGCTGGCAATATGGACAATAGATATCGGTAAACACGGTTATTGTATGTTTTACTTTTCCCTTGGGGGTATAAACCAGCATATTTTTTTCGCCCAGCTCATTAAGCCCCTGTAAACGAATGCCGCCGCGAGTATCTTCGGTTAAGTTTTTTCTTGAAACCATATCAAACATATCGCCATCGATAATGTAACGCGCATCTTTTGTCGTATACATAATCTGGCCACCAGACATCACTTCATATAAGCCATTGATTGGCGTAGGTTTAATTTTGGCATCGGTGGCACGTGGCAATTGCCTAACCAGGGCTTCTTTTAGCGCTTTCATCTCAGCTTTCTCGTCAGCACCGGCATAAACTGCTGAAACAGGCGTCATAATGGACAAAAGCAGCAATAAAACAGGGGTAATTATAGATTTCATAAGTGAATTTCTCAGTGGTAAGTGTATTCTGTTCTGGTAGACCGACTGAATTATAAATAATTCCACGATCATGTGAATGGATTTATTTTATTTTATTGATAAAAAGTCCAGATTAAGCTCGGGGGTGATGCTGCTGATAAAGCGCCTGTAAACGCTGATCAGCGACATGAGTATAAATTTGCGTGGTAGAAATATCGCTATGCCCCAGTAACATCTGCACCACGCGAAGGTCTGCACCATGATTTAATAAATGAGTCGCAAATGCATGCCTTAATGTATGGGGTGAGAGCATCTGTGAACTAATATTCACCTGCATGGCATAGCGTTTAATCAAATGCCAGAAAGCCTGGCGGGTCATCGCCCCGCCTCTGCGGGTTACAAACAGGGCATTACAGGGGGGATGATTATGCATTAAATCAGCTCGCGCATGGGAAACATAGGCCTGGATTCGCTCAATGGCTTCTTCACCTAATGGCACCAGGCGTTCTTTGCCGCCCTTACCCATAACCCTCACTACACCGGGATCAAGGGAAATTTGTGAAAACTCAAGCCCCACCAGCTCACTTACCCTTAAGCCGGTTGCATAAAGTGTTTCCAGCATCGCCTTATCCCTGATACCCAACATATCTTTCAGGTCAGGCGCATTAAGCAGATCGACAACCTGCTGTTCACTCAGTGTTTTAGGTAAAGGCTGTTCGGGTTTTGGGGCTTCGATTAAAGCCACCGGGTCAGTCTGAATTTTTCTCTCTCGCAGTAGCCAGGCATAAAAGCGTCGCATCGATGATAATAATCGAGCCGCACTGCGGTTTTTGCAGCCCTGTTCAAAACGATAGGCCAGATAGGCCTGTAAATGGAGTTGCGAGGCCTGTTGTAAACTTTTTTTATTCTGCATTAGCCACAACGCCAGGTTAGCCAGGTCATTTTTATAAGCTGATAGCGTATTCTGGCTTAAGCCCTGTTCCATCCATATTGCATCAACAAAGCGCTCAATTATCAGCTGTTCATTATCTGGAATCTGGTCAAGCTTTGCCATTGACTACCTAAATACTCGCTTTATAAACGGGCCTGTCGCATCTATTGCTAAAAATATGCAGGCACTTTTTATGATAAAATTTCATTCTCCGAAAAGAGTACACTGATTAGCACCCCATGCAAACTAAATCGGCAAACTAAATCATGCACAACCAAATCACATTTCTCATTCTGGCGGGTGGCCAGGGCCAACGTATGAACAAGCTTGATAAAGGCTTAATGCGCTGGAAAGAAAAGCCGATGATAGAACATGTATTAAGCGCAATAGATGCGCCTAAAGATAAGCTTATTATCAGTGCCAACCGGAATATTGATACCTATAAACAATATAGCAACACTGTCATTTGTGATCAGCTGGATAACTACCAGGGCCCCTTAGCAGGTATATTAAGCGCAATGCAGGTTTGTACAACATCGCATATACTCTGCCTGCCCTGTGATAGCCCCCAGCCTCCCAACAATCTGCTACAACAGCTCATGCAATGTCTGCAGGCGGAAAACCGCACTGATGCAATTTGTCATGATGGAGAACGCTTACAGCCCCTGTTCTCATTACTAAGTTGTCACCATAAAATTCTGTTGAATGATTTTTTACAACAGGGCCGACGTAAAGTACATGACTTTATGTCCCTCATTAACCCCGTTATTTGTGATTTTTCAGAACAGAAAAGTAACTTTAATAACTTTAACCGCCCGGAAGATATGCAGTGACATCAGAATCAGCCACTATAACTTACCCCAGGCCATTGCTCGGTTTTGCAGCCTTTAGTGGTACAGGTAAAACCACCTTGCTAGTTAAACTGATCCCCGCACTTAAAGAGCGCGGACTGCATATTGCCGTGGTGAAGCACGCACATCATAATTTTGATGTCGATAAACCTGGCAAAGATAGTTATGAGTTACGTAAAGCCGGCGCCACGCCGATGCTAATTAGCTCTAGTCGAAGAACCGTTATCATGATTGATAATGAAACAAAAGTTGAACCCGAGTTACAGACGCTCCTGGGGCATATTCCGGCAGATACTGTGGATATGGTTCTGGTTGAAGGTTTTAAACAATGGCCATTTGCCAAAATCGAATTACACCGTGAAGCAACTAATAAGCCCAGATTGTACCCAGAGGACGCAAATATTATTGCTATCGCCCATGATAACGAATCTAACTTCACAGATACTGAACTCCCCCAGTTAGACCTGAATAATGTCGATGAGATTGCCGATTTTGTTTTACAATTTCAGCAAAATAATCGTTAAACCCACTCCATTTTATTGAATTAAAGAATACAGAAGAAAAAACATGATTAAGAAACAGGCCTCATGCAATGATGAATTCGACCCAAACTCACTGAGCTTTGAACAGGCACTTGAACGCATCGAGCAGAGCATTCAGCCAATCAAAGGAAAAAGAAACGTCACCATCCGTGAAGCAGCCGGTCATATACTGGCTGAAGATGTAAGCTCCCCCCTCGACGTTCCTCCATTTATTAATTCGGCGATGGATGGCTATGCGATTAATTCACAGGATATTCCGGCCAGTGGGGAAAATACACTTAAGGTCATAGGTAAATCTTTTGCGGGTGTTCCCTTTGATGGACTCTTAAAACCCGGTGAAACGGTGCGCATTATGACCGGTGCGGTGGTACCAGAAGGTGCGGATACCGTCATTATGCAAGAACATGCACAGCTTGATGGTAATGATATTAAAATAGGGAGTGAGCATAAAGCGAAACAAAATGTGCGCAACCCAGGGGATGACTTTTTTAAAGGCGACACCATAATTAAAGCCGGTGAGCGTTTATCCCCTGCAAAACTGGGCTTACTTGCATCCGTGGGTGTAACAGAGTTTAAAGTTATTCGTAAACCAGTGGTCGCTTTTTTCTCCACCGGGGATGAATTAAAAGGCGTTGGCCAAAGTCTTTCTCCCGGTGATATTTACGATAGTAATCGTTATATTTTATTCGGCATGCTGCAAAAAATGGGCGTCGAATGCATAGATATGGGTGTTGTTCCTGACATTAAAGATGAAATTGAGCTGACTTTAAAAGAAGCTGCAAACATTGCTGACCTTGTTATCACCTCTGGGGGTGCTTCTGTCGGTGAAGCTGATTTTATAAAATTAATTCTCGATGAAATTGGTGAAGTTGGTTTCTGGAAAATAGCCATGAAACCGGGCAAGCCACTGGCATTTGGTCATATTAATGATGTTTTATTTTTTGGCTTACCCGGTAATCCGGTATCTGCAATGGCGACTTTTTACCAGTTTGTGCAACCCAGCATACGATTACTGGAAGGTGAATCAATCAGTGAGCCGTTAAGGTTACAGGCAAAATGTGTTAGCAAACTAAAAAAACGCCCTGGTAGAAAAGACTTTCAACGAGGCATTATGTCGAGTGATGAAAATGGCCAGCTCATTGTGGACACCACCGGTATACAGGGTTCTCACATGCTAAGCTCAATGGCTAAAGCCAACTGCTTTATTGTTTTAGAAAGGGACTCTGGTGATATTGAAGCCGGCGAAATAGTTGAAGTTCAGCCTTTCAATGAGCTTATCTAGGCTGTTTTATCCCTGAAATTTAAAACCCGAAAATACAAATAGCCTGGATTTACGCGAAAGAACAGGCTAATAAGCAGGATATTAGCCCGCCGTTGATTTTATATTGAGTAGTATCCGACGGCTAAATGTCGAGCTTAAATATCTATCAACTGTGTTTTAGCATTAATTTTGCTATTTGTGTTTATTTTAATGTTGATAATCACAACGGCAACCAGGCAGTATGCCGCTTTACTAATAACAAAGTATTTACATACACTATGGAATATCAGGTCCAGGTAGAATTTATTTAATCAGCCCTGATTTCTATCCGGGCATTAATTAAAACCTCTTACAGTAAACCTCGCCTGTAATCCTGACTCAGTTTAAGGGATTAACACCCGTTTGACAGATAAGCATATTAAAGCCTGGTAGTAATACTGGGAGATTTTGTTATTTCACAGGACTTATACTGGTTTAAACAGAAAAGCTTTTGGCTGCCATTATATTTGATCGCTCTTTAAAGTAACTTTATCAGGCCTGATAAACCTAAAAACTAGAAGCAACTAATCACTGAATATTGCATTGAGTACACCAGGTAATGCCCCTTCCCATGTTTTTTACAAATTTTTTATGTATAAACTCGTTATTAACAAAAAAACATACGCCCGTATTAAAAAGTAGTAAAAAACCAGGCAATAAGAAAACTCCAGGCTGATTCTAACTAATAACCGTGGGATTATGATAATAAAACCGAGTTCAATCGTTTTTTAACGCATTGCATACTGATTTAGATATTAATTTACAATTATCGGTATTTTCAGCCATGACCAAATTTATCGAATAAATAAAATATATTTATCGCATCCATAAAAACCAAGTTAAAAACCGGGTAATTCAAAGGCTGTTTTATCTTAAAAACGTTTATATCCAATTCATTTTTTGTAATTTCATTATATTCAGGCAATAAAAAAGGGCCGTATTCTTTCGAATACAACCCTTTTTACTTAGATTGTGGCTAATCTAAGGAATCAATTAAGACTTTTTACGCTTCGCACGGCGTTTTTTAGGCTTCATTGACTTTTCAAGCTTAGCTAATTGCTGTTTAGTCCACTTTTCAACGAACTTAGCAACTGCTGCTTCTTTGTTTTCAGACATTTTGATAAGTGCTGCTTCACGTTTAGCCGCTACTTTTAGCTCTTCACGTGCTGCTTTCAGGTCTGCTGAAACGGCTGTTACTTTATCTTTCATTGCTTTTTTAACTTCAGCGGCTTTAGCTGCTGCGGCTTTCTTCTTAGCTGCGGCTTCTTTTTTCTTAGCTGCTGCGGCTTTTTTCTTTACAGCTGCGGCTTTTTTCTTAGCTGCTGCGGCTGCTTTTTTCTTTGCTGCTGCAGCTTTTTTCTTTGCTGCTGCGGCTTTCTTTTTAGCAGCTGCTGCACCAGCACCTGCTTTTTTCTTTACAACTTTTTTCTTAGCTGCACTCTTTTTTGATGCTACTGGTTTTTTTGCTGTTTTTTTCTTTGGACGTGCCATTTGTAAATCCTCTTCATCGGGTTGATGCAGAGATTATAATTCTTATTTTTTGTTTTACAAATAAATCAAGCGTTTAAAATGCGTTTTTTTATAAAAAAGTTAGTTTTTTTGCAAAAAAAACCTGGAACTGAGTCCAGGTTTTAAAATTTTGCTAATTTTTTGATTTTTTATAAAAATTTAAAACTTTGTAAAAAGTAAAAATTTTATGTTCCATTTGAGTTTATTTTTATAAAAATTCACCTGAATGAATGGTAAAAACAAATAAAACAGGTCGAGCTTTTTTACAGTTTT
>Ga0316207_10003009_pt1 | contig 16267 bp, 11 predicted proteins | sample 6weekpyrite_MG_FD_204943 | JGI IMG/M metagenome (GOLD analysis project Ga0316207, IMG submission 204943) | Microbial mat bacterial communities from mineral coupon in-situ incubated in ocean water Damariscotta River, Maine, United States -... | ecosystem: Environmental > Aquatic > Marine >...
TTCAGGTGTAACAACAAGCTTGTCAGCACTCGATTTTCCTGTAAATTCAAATACCGGTTATGTTGTTGGTTATAATGGTACTATTCTTAAAACCAGTGATGCGGGAATTAGCTGGCAAAAACAAAAAACACGTACTAAGACTGCATTTAGAGATGTTGACTTTATTGATGATCTCACGGGATATGCAGTGGGTTTAGATGGGAGCATTTTCAAAACAACGAATGGCGGTGCTAACTGGTCTGCACTCAACTCTGGCACTACGCTAAACTTATACGCTGTCAATTTTCCTGCTGGTGAAAGTGTAGGTTATGTGGGTGGCGACAGTCGCACTTTACTAAAAACAACTGATGGTGGGCAAAGCTGGAGTCAATTGTTGGGAGTGGATGGTTATGTTAGAGATATCGTCTTTCCACAAAATTCACAAACCGGATATGTCAGCACAATTTATGGTTCACTGGGCTACATTTATAAAACTACGGATGGCGGTGAAAACTGGACACGTGTTTTATGGCTCGAAGATGCGTCTTTATATAGCATGAGTTTCCCTATCGATGATCAAGTGGGTTATGTAGCTAACCATGACTCTAATTATCAAAGTGGCATCTGGAAAACATCTGATGGAGGCGCTAACTGGAGTTTTGTCACATCGGGTATAACCGCTGTGCCCCGTGCTGTTGATTTTCCTGTTAATGCCCAAACAGGAGTTGCGGTCGGATATTCAGGTGCGATCCTGCAAACCGATGATGCAGGCACAAGCTGGACTGAAGGTAACGTTGGCACAAATACCCCACTTTACGATGTAAACTTTACAAACAATTCAACAGGTTATGCCGTTGGCGGTAATGGCCTCATTGTAAAATCCATCGATGGGGGCACACCTCAGATTAAGACTGTTTATTTACATCCAACGGGTTCAGGAAGTATCAACACCTTCACAGGTATTGTTGGTTGTAGTACTGACTGGGATTGTGTTAATGATCAAACCAGCAACCTCGGCACAGGTTCAGCCGAAACGGTTAACTCTCGAGATTATGTAGCCGATAGTAGCGGTAACCGCGCTATGTTTTCATTGGACAATAATGTGATTGATGCCAGCCAGTCTGTAACCGAAATCTGTGTATCCTTTGCAGCCACGCAATTTAATGGCTCTTATGCCAGCATAAGCTTCCAACGTGTTGGCATAGATTCAGCACCGGTTGATACCGCTTCGTTCTGGGTTAATTACTGGTACGCCGGCATGGCAAAACAATGCTGGTCAAACTTGAACTGGACTGCCGCGGATCTAGATGCACTGGAGATAGGCGTGAAATCAGTAGACGGTATTTGGTTAGAGGTTGGACAGTTGTATGTTAAGGTGTTTTATACGTCTTTACCCTAACAGCTAAAGAGGGGTGGAAGGATTTAATTAATCCTTCCACCCCTTTTATTTTTTAACGGTTTTAAAAAACTATGGGTTTACCCGATTAAATTGAAAATTTAATTACCGGGGTATTTCACTTCTTAATCTACAACAATCATTTAATTTAAAAACCGAACTTGTTTTTAAAAGCCAGTGACTCATAGACAGACAGAAGCTTCACTGGACACCCAGATTAGGAAATACTGACAATGATAACGAAATAACGCTGATTTATTGATTTTTTTGTATTCTTTAAAATGGATGTATGAATGTCTCGATAGTTTTTGACATTACTCATAACCCGTTCCTGGCTTGTTTGTTACACTACTCGTGTTTTCTCTTGCATTATCTGGAGTTACGTTCAAAAGAAATGAAGTCATTAAACAACCCTGTTTAACTACATCGATATGTGACTATTTTGAATTTACCCAGGTAGAAATAAGGAGAGTAGTTATGGATATTAACGCTTTACCTAAATACGACATGAGTGATAACCCGACTAACTGTTGTCCCAGATTTAATACTGATGGATGGGATGAGCAGGAACTCCACTTTAAAGACAAATTATTTGTAAAGGCAAAAACCAGAAGCCTTTTTCACATTCCACTTAATATGCCTTCTGTTTTCGCGAAAACCTTTGACGCCATTGAAAAAGCAGGGGCACTGGATGAGCAAGATTTAATTGTTTTATCTCATGACCCTTCTTTGTGGACGGGTGAACACTTATTTTCAGTTAGCAAAACCGTGCCCGGCCAGCAAATGGTTCATCTGTCCGGTAATTACTTAACAAAACTTTTTGAAGGGCCGTATAAAAATGTTGCTAAGTGGGAAAAGGAAATGGATGCTTATGTGGAGAGCCAGGGTAAGCATTTGAAAAAAAACTATTTTTTCTACACGACTTGCCCAAAGTGCGCCAGGTTTTATGGTAAGAATTATGTAGTTGCTGTTTCTGAACTTGCATGAGGCTAGCGTACTATTAAAAATATTAATAGATAAACCAGGCAGTATAGCCTTGTAGGCTGGATCAAGCGAAGCGGATCCGGCATTTTATGGCTACTTACCTGCGAGTCCGCTTCGCTTGCCCCCCCTACGCTGGGCATGTTAAGTCACGTTAACTTAGGATCATCCTTATTTGTTCCCAACTTAAGGCTTTATTGACATATTGACGAGCGTTCTCTTAATACGAACTTTAAAGAAAAAAACCTGACCACTACAGACTGGGAGGTCATCAAATAAAATAAACAACCGTTCGATACTCTGTATCCTGTTATTCATAAGCATGGGATTTTCAAGCTTTGCCAATGCAGCCGTAGCGAGTGGCCAAGGCTCCTGTCACGCATAACACTTTGAACTAGTGACTGCTTACATCTGCAGGATCATATTTGGCAGACTTAATTGCAAAACTAAAATCACCAAATATAGTGTTGTTAGCAGAATCAGGCGGATAGTCTGCAATGTGACTAAAAACATGACATTGATAACAGGTCAAAGTATCTTGCACATAACTTTCGAGCGTTGAGTTTGCCACAATATGCGCACCACTCTGCATACTGGATACGTTAATTTTTCGTGGAGCCTGAACAGGTGTAACCGGATCAGGCTGCAACGATTGAGACCAGATTACATCGACCAGCTCATAAAATTGCCATACGGAATCTGGGTAAAAGGTATTTATGGCCGTTTGCATTTGCGTATTAATCGGTACAGCATCAACCTTATCAATTGCATTTTGCCTACTCAGTTGAACAGGCACGGGCCTTGCGCTTGTTAATTCATATGGCGGTGACGTATTGTCTACGCAGGTAACGGTCGCTGTCCCTCCCCCTGACAGATTAACCGTCTGTGTTTTACAATTATCACTTTTAAAATTGAAACCGTCTGGTGGTGTACTCGAACCGGGCAAGTTATCAACTTGTTCGAAGGTTGCCCAGACCCACGTTGGTTGATTTTCAGTTTTATGTAAGATATGAAGCCCGACCAAAGCAACGGTAGTCGTTCTTAATTTATCTGTCAGTGGATCGAATACCGTTGCTTTGGAAAGCTTATAACGACTCCACTTTGCTAAACGGGTATCAACAACTTCCATCCAGGCGGCTTTTATTTCAATCGCGCCAACGGTTCCACTCGTATTACCTTTAGGAAAAACCATTGGTATATTATTTTTTGCATCCGCATGTTGTTTCTTCGCGTTATAATATCCATTAGTCACTACATAATCATAATAGTCTTTATTTAATTTTATTTCATACCAGACATTGGTCGAATTTTGAGCCCCTAACCAACTAGGCCCATCAGCCGGTGCAGCTTGCCCGGTTCCGAAATCAATCAGGGTATCTGAGTCGGTTATTTTACTGGGAAAGGTCAACAACTTCGTATTATTTTTATCCATGATGAATTTTTGTGTTTTAAACTTCTTTGCATACTTGTCCGAAACCAGACTTCCCCATGCCGGTGGTGCTGCACCCTTAGGAGGAAACAGAACATCGATAGGAATATACGTTTCCCATTGTACAAAAGTTGAGTCAGCTGGATCACCAAAACTTTTACTCGTGTCTACAGGCCAATTCAAGGCAATGAAAGACTGCCAGGCAAAACAGTTGGCCTGAGATTGATTGTTAAACGCAGCAAGATCACCCGGAACTATATTGTGAAATGTGATCGGCACATTGTACAAAGGAGTTTGAGAAAAACAGGATGTTGTATATGGTGTGTTTTTTTTCAGAGTTATATTTGCATCTGAATTTTCTTTAATAGTACATGCCGATACAACACTCATACCTGCAACCAATGCTATCAGTTTTAAAATCATTTTATTTTCTCTTTTATGAGTGAGAAAAGACATGACAGTCAAAATATTAATGCGGACCGTCATGCCCTGGTTTGTAGAGAACTAACTATGTAATGTTAATTGTGACCTCGATACTACCTTTATTGTCAGTTAAACCGGCGCCATATTCGCCCGTTAAATCATCGTTAATGCATAGCTCAATTACTCCACTCACCCCAACAGGAATGCTAACACTTTCGCCAATTAAGAAAATGCTGTCACCCACTTTTCCTATTAATGCACCCTCATTAACACCTGGCAAGGTATAGCCTGATTTTGCGTCAATGTAGTTTGGGTTACCCGCGGCATTATATAAATTACCACTATTGTCGTTGGGGTTTGCTGTCCATAATCCATCTTTATAAGTTATGCTTCCTGTTTCTGTGGCAGAAATATAAACACCCGTATTTTGCCAGGACACATTTGCCTCTACAGTCACAGGTGCAATCACTAACATTGCAGGTAAAGCGGATTGAGTACTTTGACCTCTATTGGTAATCATTCCCCCTTTGACACCCGGCGATACTGACTGGTCCACTTTTACGGTAATAAATATAGCTGTGTTATTGTTGGGAGTGCTGTTTCCTGGAACAGCATAATAAACATTTTCCATTACACTGGTTACTTGTGCCGTAATGGAAGAGTCTGTAAAAGAAACAGTTGGGTATGTATCAGGTTGATTTTCCTTTGCAGTACAGGTATCTGAAGTGATAACCATTCTGGCTTCACTACAGCCAACAAACAATTGCGGTGGAACATAAGTGCTGTTACTTAACAAAGAGATTGGCGAATTAACAGGGTTGGGTACCTTAATGTCATACATGGCTGTAAATTTTGATTCATTAAATAACTGCAAAGGCATGGCATAGGTATCATCCGGTGCAGTACTCGTAACAGCATCATAACCATCCGGTTTGGTTCCTGCGTAAGCACTGGCGACAATTTGCATTTTAAAAGTATTGGTAATTTGAGAGCCCCAATTAATCGGTTCTCCACTAATCTTAATATCACTAACTGTGTAGCCTTTATCTGCAGGTACTTCAAAAACCGCGTGTAATATAAAGTTACCGGGTAATTTGCTCCCATTATCATCAGTAATACTTTCAGTCCCTCTTACAATAGTCCAGAATTCTGCCGCGGGAGTGTTATCCGGGGTAACATAGTTACTGAAGTCGGGTTGCTGAATGTAAAGCCCTGGGGGGTTTGCCAATGTCACATTGAAAGCATTATTTACAAAATTGTTAACTGCTCCACCAATATTTGGATCTGAATTTCTGTGTTTTTGGCCAAATTGGCCGTCACATAACAACGCGTTATATTCACTTGAAGGCCAGACAGTTGTACCATCTGGGTTGTTTCTTAAAATTGAAGATGAGGTGGCAAGACCAATTTCAGTCTGTAATGTATTGGGCGTACTGGTTAAATGAATTGCTCCCCCCTGAGATGCGTTGGCTTCAGTTCCAGAGTTCCATTTATTTAAAGGATTGTAAACGGGAAGCGAAGTCACCGGATCAAGTATGCCCGGTATACTTAAATCATCTAATGTAATGGAGGTGTTACCCGTTAAGCTTTGATATAACTCCAACACCTTACCTGGATCAATCTGCCAGAGGCTATTCCAGTACTCAGGATTTTCACAGGTAAACTGTACCCTGGTAATTTTATTATTAGAGTCTCGGCTTACGGCCCATTCACAGTATTCATCTTGCCATCCTCTAGGCCCATAAGGAAAATAAGCAACATTTACACCCCTGGTCGTATCACATGGATTATCTGAAATTAAACCGGGCATAACCCCGGTATCAGCCATCTGGTTTAAGGCGCCCTGGGTTGCAGATGGAAAGTTATAGGCCAGTCTTCCAGGGAATGGAGACCAGGTTATTTGTGCAGCATCACTATGTGAATTGTCATCTTCAGGATTATAGTAATTAGTTGTAGGCGGTGTATTGATTGTATTCCAGCGATTATTCAGCATACCTTGTTGAGTAAAGCCATTTAAATTTTGATTCCACAGGTCATTCATTTTTTTTTGCAAAATAAAATTGTTAGAGAAATCTTCAATTAAGGCTGGTGTTTTGAATTCAAATTGAGAACTTCCAACATAATATTCTGTATCAGGTTTAATTTTTGCACTCATAGTAAGTCTCCTGTTTAAACTTATGGTTTTGTCTATAAAAATCAGACGCTTTAGCGAAAGTGTCGCTACTTCTCAAAATAACAAGATCGAAAGACAGACATGCAGAACTACACAAACTTTTAGTTTAATGTCATCCACCTGAAAACGGTTAGGTAGATAAATTTAACAAAGCTTTCCACACTGGCTTCACTCACTTGATGACTGTAAATATGATATTTTTTTCAGGGATTGATATTTTAATATCTGGTAGTATGCGAAAGCGCTAAACATCGCCATCAGTACGCACATAAAGTAATACTCAAGGACGATATGTTTTTCCTCTAAAAACCAGCTAAGACATAATGGTGCCAGACACATTCCCAACACCATCGATGCAGAGTATACAGAATGGAAAATAAACGCCTCAAGCCAAGTTTTGTGTGCGGTATATTGTCGGCATAAAACAATACATGAAGGTACACACACCACCAGCATGATCAGGGTCATTCCACCAAATATGCTGCGGTATATCACGTCAAGTGTGCCTGATGATTCGATCATTTGATGTCCACCATGATGCCCATGACTTGCATCGCCAAATATAATATGGCCCACCAGCATTCCCAGGCCACCTAAGATTGCAACCTGCCAGAAGTGCATGTTTAAACCGAAACGAAAATGTATAGAATAATGTCGAACACTTAGCCAATACACAATACTAAATATGGCTATTTGTGTCACAAGTAAGATTGGCGAAAGGGCAAAAAAATACGTGAGCAATAACACTTGAATCACTCCCATAACATAGAGCGACAAGCTAGTATTTGTAATGTAATTTCCAGTAACTATACGAGCAATAAAGTTGCCTGAAATTATTGAATTTTCTTCTGTAATTAGTTTCATCTTCTATATCAACCTTTAAATCATTAAGCATTCACTCACACCGTGGAATAGTGGTGTTATTTTTTACTCATAGGACAACACTCTTCAGCAGATTCTATATCTCCTTGTCTGGGGCCACTGGTCCATACGGATTTCGCTATAAAACCTGGCAGCTTCTCATAGATTTCGGGAGGAACAATATTGCCGGAAATGTCGCTCACTAAAAGATTGCAGGTAATACCATCAGGTTTTTTTAAGCCTAAATAAAATGCGTTGTAACTGCCATCCAGAATACGTGTGACGCCTTGTTTAACACAACGACCTTTGTCATCTTTAATCCCCATACCAAGACGCGTAAACCGTCCCACGTAATGCTGGGAGTTTTTATTGTCTTTATCCTCTGGTTTCGGGTCAGGTAAATTGATGAATACATCAATATAATATGTGTCAAAGGTACACCGCACTCCATCGAAAATAATGTAGAGAAAATCTTTCCAGGGTTCGTAGTTATTACCACCTGCATCAGGATATTTGGGCGCTTCAAAATCATAACCCAGGGCACGACTGTCCTTGGCAAGATCACCGATGGTGGTGTAAACAAATTCTCGCGAGTCATCAAATCTAACTGAGCTGGCTTCATTACCAATGAATGGGCGAATCGGAAAGTTTGCGGTATATTGTGCACCAGTATTTTTCCGCAACCAGCCCTCATAAACCCGATCAATATTGGAGTGTAATGACCAGAATATGGGGTCATACGCCGTATAGGCATTATCCGCCATATCCGGCCCACTCCAACCGTGATAATTGTCATGGGGTTGCTCATAGCGTCCATCAAAATCACATTTATGAGGATAATCCCTGTCTGGTGGCGGCGGATCAAATGTTGGAATATTTGCCCAGGGATAACCTGGAGATCCTTGTGGGGTAGAAAAAACTGGCCACATTAATGCTTCACTCACCTGACGTTGAAATTTATTCAACAGGTTAAATTTTTGCTGGCGTTTTTCTTTGCTATCTTCACCTGTAGTATAAAAAACGGGGTCACGTTGAACATATTGACATTGGTCATCAGGAATTTCATTGTGTCCACCTTCACATGCTTTACTACGTCCGTTGCGTGCTATGGCATAACGTAGAGGATTTGGTCGAACCTCGCCTGTTTCAGGGTGTTTATACGTTTTATCTATAAACGCCTGTGGTAGCCCTGCTTCAGGATCACCCAGTTTACTGACATTAGGTGACATCCAGTTCCAGTACGGTACGGCCATGCCAATCTGCTGTTCAAAATAAAGTATGAAAGCGCGGTGCCATAGCAGGAATGCTTCCTGATAATGAAGACACCAGTCCGAATGTATTGCAGCCATAATTTGCCATGGAGAATTTTCAATGTCTGTGTCGGTTGCACCATAGGCATCCAGCGCAGCCCGGTATTGATTTAACTCTTGCTCACTTAAATACGCGATATTTTTTCTAAGCCGTGTTTCTATGACTGGCTCATCGGGTAGTGGAATAATATCTAGATCTTCAATCTTATCGCTCCCACTTTTTCGGCTACCTTGATTAACCCATAGTCGAAATAACGCCAAGGCTTCATTCGGCCAAAATTGACTCGCATCATTGGTCAAGGGCATGCTGCGAGATCGTAAATGGTCATAAATATTGACCTGATTATTTTTCACCGAATCGTAGCTGGTTAAATCCATTGCATAGCCAACCATACAGGCATGCCAGCCCGCGGCTATTTTTTCGGGTTTATCAACCCAGTATGGCTTGCTAAAAAGTAACTCAATTGATTCATCCCATGTCGGATTTTTAGTCATACCCCGCCCTCTATCTTATTTCAGTTTTTTTCATGCTAGTTACTTCGGGCGGTACATGCTTTATAACCATACCGGCAATTAATTACTCATTACGACTGACCAACCTGGCCCAGAAAATCATCACGACCAGCCCACTCACTGGGCTGGATATGAGTCAGTCTCTGCCGTTGCGGGCCGCATACAGTTTGCGGATCAAATCCATATCTTCATCACTGGGCAAAGTGTCGGCCACTTGACTACAGTCCAGATGTCCGATGCATTTGCGAGGCTTTTGCGCTGGGTCAGTAGTAGGCACAGCCAGCGCAACTAGCGCGATCTGGAATTTCTGCGTGATCTGTGACGCATAGGCGATCGGTATTCCATCGATAGTGATATCGCCCACGGTGAAACCATCGGAGGCAGGTACCTCGTATACGGCATGCAGGATCTCATCATGACTCTGCCCACTCGTCGCACTGCGACCACGCACTACTCGCCAGTAATCGGCTGGAGTTTTGCCGTTTGGTGCACCTGGTGGTAACTGAAAGCTGGAGAAATCTGGCGTTTGGATGTACAGACCAACGGGATTTGCCAGCGACAATTTGAGGCCGCCTTTGCGAATCACCTCGTTGACAGTACTGCCTATTGTTGGGTCGCTGTTGCGCCCAGGCGTACCATAGCGACTACACGTAATGAGCTGCTCTTTATTGGTTACAATTTTGCCATCACACTGCCTGGTAATTGTAGCGGCAGCTGCAAGGTAGATCTCAGCAGGCAATGTATTGGGAGCCGAAATCAAATTCACGACACCATTTGTGGTGTTGTTATTAAACGGATTTATCACCTTATATTGACCATCTGCATCTTCAAGATCAGCCTTTGTCACATCAGAACCGATCAATTCCCTGTAAATCGATACGACCTGATCCGGGCTCACTTGCCAGAGCAGCGAGTAGTACTCTGGATTTTCGCAGGTGAAATCAACTTTAGTGATGCTGTCATTGTTATCACGCTGGACACTCCACTCACAGTACTCATCCTGCCATCCACGCGGGCCGCTGGGTCTGTATGGCTCGCCGTTTACATCTGGTGGCCCTTCATCAGCATACTTCAAACGTTGCTGTTCGGAAGCATTAGGGAAAGTAATGTTGATACGATTTGGAAAAGCCGTCCAGCGAACAACCGCTGGTGGCGCAGCAGACGATAGATCAGTAGTAAGTGGGTTGTAGTACCAGTCACGATCACTGTCGAGCGGCTCATCCCCACCCTTTATTGATTGATCGGTCCAGTAGTTAACAGCCTGAGACCATAGCTGGCGAAATTTATCGCGCAGTGGTCCCTCGGGAAGATCATTAATGTCGGCGGGCGGATTAAAAGAAGGCAATTCACTCATTGGACTTTTCCTCTATATATTTTAAGTAAGCTTAGTTCACAGATGCTGTAAGTAAGTCAGGCTCACGGACTCGTATCGGGTACTACTTTACCGGTGGCGGTCATACGCAAAAAGGGTGTGGACGGCACATTTGAAAAGGGAAAGAGCAGGCTAAATTCCACTAGATTACCCAGTGGAGGTGTGGCAGCTAATTGACGATGACGTGATATCAACAGTTTAAGATAGTCATCCTGACCCTCACACGGAGCAACCGAACACGACATGCGAGCATCTACTGCCCTGAAGTAACTTTCAATACGTGTCGCTGAAGTTTTCTTCCAGTTGGTATCATTCCATACCGCCATGAACTGCTGCTCTGCGCTGCAGGTGTCTAGCGTAATATCCGTGCAGCTGGGCTGGCTATTTGCCACGGTTGTTACCCTGGCAGCAAACAGGCTGCCCAGGTTACTGGTAGAGCCACTAATCGTTGCGCTGCCCACATCCTGGGCATACTTAATCAGGCTAGCTCGCTTGTGTGAAAAAAGTGGGTTCTGAAAATCCACCATTAAGATAGAAGCCACAAACTTTGGGCTAACCAGTTTAAGCAACTTATTTTCCACCACTACCCGAGTCAGCAGTGTCGACATCAACACGTCCTCGTTTGCCGGAACAGGCATAAACGCAATAAAATGTGTAGACCCTGGTACGCTGAACATCGGCTGGTTAACACACTTTGTTTTTTCGGAGCCGCTCAGTTCACACTGCACCAGTTTCGAATCCACTTTCTTCAAGAAAGCCTGGTAGTTAGCACTAGAAAACACAACGCTCTGCGGGATCGAATAGTCGAGCCCAATACTGAAACTACGAAGCATCGAGTCAGCGAGCCAGAAGTTGCTTGGGAAGGCGAAGGTCGACGAGGTACCCGGTAGCGGATTGTTGGACTGAAGGTTAACCGTTGTGTCCTCAATCACGAAGCGGAGCAACTCGGCCACATTGGCAATCTGGGTAAAATCATCGTTAATATGCGATCGAATAAACTGCGGGTAATAACTGCTCGATGCACCTTTAATTGTTGGTTCAAGTTCCTGCGCGCCAATTTTATTAGCAAACGGCGGGTCGTTACGTGTTGTAACCTCAACAACCGAATTGATGATATTCGCACGCTCAGAGTCCCAGTTATTCCATGGAATACTAAGCTCCTTCATGATCGGTACACCGTTATGGTGACAGTCGAAACAACCCTTACCTATCGTTTTGTTCTTACGCGCCCAGCTTGTGTCACCGGCCCAGAAGAACTCATTACTCCCTTTTTCAAGTCGCTCATAGAAATTAAAACGCTGTTTCTTCTCGTCAAATGCGATCACCTGAAGAAAATTGCTGGTGCTGTTGCTTGGTGGGGCTGAGCTGCCAAGGACTTTTACGTTACCACTTGCGTCAGTCCACGTAACCGCATAACGCATATTACGACTGCTTGCCGAAGCCGGGATACTTTGGCTGGCAGCAATTTGCCCTCCTTCAGCGACCACATATTGTTTTTTAATAAAAGTCGGATTGGCTTGATCAAGCTTTTCTGTAATCAACTTAAGTGAAGCGGATGACTCCCCGGGACAAAGTACTAATTTAGCAAACGCGTCATTGAGCTCCGCAGCCTTCTGTGCTTCCGTCATCACCACTGGCGTCTGATCTTGCCCTTCAATGAAACGATATATGGTGCTACTACAGATCCCATTACCGCTCATCTCAGAACTGATGACGGCAGCTGATGTGAGAGCACGCGAGCCAACCTCGCGTTTCGTGAATGTTTCTTTCGATGAAGACAGGTTCGTCATGGGATGCGTCCCAACTAATGATGTACAAGCGACGATGCCCAAACTAACAGCAGTACAAAGAACAAAGTACAGCAATATTCTCATCAATTAGATCCTTAAAATAAATACTACTTTACGCAATGTGTAAAACAGAAAAACGTTGCTGCACAAGTACCAGGATAAATGTAACAGAGTTAATTAACTTGTTGTTTTATAAAGTTTTACCCGTGTTCAGTGTGATGCCCAGTGTGATGCCTGTCCAGATAACACTGTCCAGATAACACTGTCCAGATAACGCAGATAACGTTTCCATAAACATAGGCTAACGTAAAGGTGATTAAAAACCATTACACCTTATTACACAGTAATGCTCTGAAGTAGTGACATTAAGGATGCGTATATAAAAAACGCAAGAAACAAGGTCGAACGCCCGAAGAAATTGCAAAAAAAACCACTGAGCAGATCTTCCCGTGAGACATCTTTTTTTATGTACTTATTTTCACAGGAAGACCCAACACTAAAACCAGTATAATTTCCAGGTTTGGGTAAGTCGCCCGAGCTGTTAACCTCAACGTTTTCAAACACCGTGAGTTTTCGAACGCATACATCAATGAAAGATAAATCTAAACCCAAATACCACAAAAGAAACCGCTACAAATGATTAATAACATATCAATGCACCTGTTTTTCGGGGAGGTGGTTAGCAGACTGGATTAGTTTATTTTTAAAGGATTTACCTGTTTATGGGTGTTTTGATTTAGAAATATTTTTTAAAAACATTTATTCAGTGAAGGTAAATTGTTTTAAAAGTAGAAATGACTTAATGGGGTGTAAGATTAATCGTAAGGTAGATCAAGGCTCGCTGACCCACCATTATTACTAGCCTGGTGGAACCGTGTTGCTTGTTCCACCCTACCCGTTATTTGTGTTTCCTGTTTCCCCGTAACAAGTTTAAATAGTTTTGAGTATTCATCTATTATCAGGTTATTAGCATTACGTATAGAAATTATTCGAACAAACTTTCCGCTCCCTTTTTCTCAACCTGTTCAGTCCAGTTATTTCCAAATTCATCACTAATATTGCATTTATATTGCCCCAGTATATGAAGAACAAACTTTACTGTATCAATAAAGCGGGGGTCTTCCGCATCAGCATAAAAATAAATGCCGATTTTATTATCCGTCGGGTATACATGTACAATAGAACATATGAAAGGAAATCTTTCGGGATTTTCTTTGCGTTTCTTTTTGCAATGTTCCAACATTATTTGATTTCCACATATCATATATGATTGCATCAAATCGTCTGAGTATTCACTAACCGAATCTTTGCTGCTATAAGGCATGGCCTTTAAATAAGCTAGCACTGCACTTATATCAAAATGTCCATGAATCGGTTTCAGAGTTAACTCTGTAAAATTTATTTTCATTTAAATTGCAACCTCATTTAGGTAAGATTTTATGACCAGAATCCATCATAGCATCAATATAGTCACCATATGTTGTTGAACTAGGTACGTAAGGGTTATTCATGGTAGGCGGCCATTTAGGTACTAATCGCCCTTTCTCATCAACTTTAAATGCCACATCATGTATCGCTTCGGTACCGCCTCTATCAGCTAATGAAGCATCTTTCTTTATTTCAATACTATATGTTGGTTTACCGACACGCACTCCATCTCCATCCGGTTTGTATCGCACCATTGTCCCGTCGGGGTATTCATACTTCATCATTGTTTGCGTTCCTTTAACCGCAACAGGTGAGTCAAGACTCTCAGCTTTTGCTTTACATTTCCCGGCCGCGGCTTCAGCATCCATAAACTCGGTAAATTCTTTTTCTTTCATCGTAGACAACTTTGGCCCCAGGGCCTTGGCGGTGGCACCAGTCTTAGGCGGATCGGCCTGGAAGTCGTTATAAACCTGTTTCATCTTACCGTCTTCATCCTGGCTAAAGTCATGCGCAGCGCCACTTTCAATATCAACATCTGCCTGTTGCTTTATATCTGCTGCGCCTGGCTGGTGACCAGCATTATCGTCAACGGGTGGACCTAAACCAGCTGGCTTATTACCAGGTATGCTTTCTACAGGGGGAGAATCATCAGAATTCGATGTTTTATTACGCAAGCTGGAAGCCATGTGCTTCTGGTCAGTTGTAGGTGCTATTGTATAAACGGTAATCGCCCCTCTCTGAATGAGGTCCGCAATAGCAACAGTAATAGCATCTTGATCCCGTTTGACTGATGTAGAACCAATTTTCCTTAATATATTTAACCAGGAATTCTCATCCATCTTGAGGCTTTTAACAAACCTGATGGCGTTACTGGAATTTGAAAATGACACAGGCTCAAGTGATTCATCTGTTTGTGTTTCACGGGACAACACTAAATGATAACTTTTACCAAATTCATCTTTAACGATATACTTTAGGGGCATCCTTTCTCCAATTTATTGACTAGCCAGAAAAACTTAAATATTCACCCGGGTTTATAATGATCAGGTTAAAATAAACCCGAATATATGAAAGAGAAACACGTGATGACAGTACTCAATTATATTTGTATGTACTTTATAAAAACATTATTACAACAATGAATTCAGTCTGGACATACTACATCAAATAATTTAATTCTGTCAATTTTAACTCTATTTATGTACGAAACCGTCACATATCAGGTTTTCATCTGAAGCCTATACTTATTAATTAATGCCTGAAAAAGATTGCCTCGGTAAAATCACAACCATGCCCATTGTAATATTTATCAATCACTTTTTTAAACAAGTCATTATCCTTTGCTACCTGGTTAAACAGGGTCATTGAAGAATTAAATTTAAGATCATCCGGGGTGCCAAAAATCTCGTTTGCGGTTTTATCGTTTAGCTCTAACACCAGCCTGGTGCATTCAATTAACCTTTTTCCTAGTACTGGGTGCGACAAATAGGCCTGCGCTTCGAGCACAGATTTAATGGCATATTTTTTAGCGGTTTCAGAATGTGCTAGCCCGTCAATCTGGGGAAAGATAAACCACATCCAGTGTGTTTTTTTTCTGCCCTGGGATAACTCACTAACGACATCTGCATACAGTTTATTTTGAGCGTTTATAAAACGATTAAGTTGATAGGTGTCAGTCATTTGTTTATAACCTGATTTTTAAAGAACTAATCCGCATTCTAATAACATAATTGCAATTCAATTTACCTTCTCCTCTCTAAAGCGACTCTATTTCCTGGGTCTCTTATTTAAAAAATACCAGCCAAACCTCCTAAAACACTACATTTTGTGAGAGTATAAACCCTGCATAAGAATAATATAAAAATAATCGCAACACTAAAAGCAGAGTCGGGCATATGAAAACAATGAAAGCGTTGGTAAAAAATCAGGCGAAGGAAGGTATATGGATGGAGGATGTCCCGATGCCGGAGGTGGGAAACAACGATGTTTTGATCAAAATACATAAAACGGCAATTTGCGGAACCGATGTACATATTTATAACTGGGATGAATGGGCACAGAAAACGATTCCGGTACCTATGACAGTTGGACATGAGTTTGCCGGTGAGATTGCCGGGATGGGATCGAATGTCGATGGTCTGAAAATTGGTGATATTGTATCCGGTGAGGGGCACATAGTTTGTGAGCGTTGCCGTAACTGCCTGGCGGGACGTCGCCACCTCTGTCCTAACACGATTGGTGTGGGTGTTAATCGAACCGGTGCATTTGCCGAGTATCTATCTATACCAGCGAAAAACATATATAAACCCAGCCGGGCAATACCTACCGATCTTTTAGCCTGTTTTGATCCCTTTGGAAATGCAGTGCATACCGCTTTATCTTTTAACATGGTAGGAGAGGATGTATTAATTACCGGTGCCGGCCCTATTGGGATTATGGCGGCGATGGTGGCGGCGCATTGTGGTGCGCGTAATATTGTAATTACCGATTTGAACCAGTACCGACTGGATTTATGTAAAAAAATTGTTCCTAAGGCGATTCCATTAAATGTAAATGATGGCCCTATCAGTAGAGATTTAATGCATGAGCTCGGCGTTTTTGAAGGCTTTGAT
>Ga0316207_10003010_pt1 | contig 16265 bp, 10 predicted proteins | sample 6weekpyrite_MG_FD_204943 | JGI IMG/M metagenome (GOLD analysis project Ga0316207, IMG submission 204943) | Microbial mat bacterial communities from mineral coupon in-situ incubated in ocean water Damariscotta River, Maine, United States -... | ecosystem: Environmental > Aquatic > Marine >...
GGCGTCATTGACCCACAGGATGTCTTTCCGCTGGATGCCAACGAATCAGTTGATACCGATAACGACGGTATTGGAAATAATGCGGATGCGGATGATGACAATGATGGCGTCATTGACCCACAGGATGTCTTTCCGCTGGATGCCAACGAATCAGTTGATACCGATAACGACGGTATTGGAAATAATGCGGATGCGGATGATGACAATGATGGCGTCATTGACCCACAGGATGCCTTTCCGTTGAATGCCAACGAATCAGTTGATACCGATAACGACGGTATTGGAAATAATGCGGATGCGGATGATGACAATGATAGTGTGATTGATCCACTGGATGCCTTCCCGCTGGATGCAAATGAATCGCTGGATACTGACAACGACGGTATTGGAAATAATGCGGATGCGGATGATGACAATGATGGCGTGATTGACCCACAGGATGCCTTTCCGCTGGATGCCAACGAATCAGTTGATACCGATAACGATGGTATTGGAAATAATGCGGATGCGGATGATGACAATGATGGCGTCATTGACCCACAGGATGCCTTTCCGCTGGATGCAAATGAATCGCTGGATACTGACAACGACGGTATTGGAAATAATGCGGATGCGGATGATGACAATGATGGCGTGATTGACCCACAGGATGCCTTTCCGCTGGATGCCAACGAATCGCTGGATACTGACAACGATGGTATTGGAAATAATGCAGATTTAGATGATGACAATGATAGTGTGATTGATCCACTGGATGCCTTCCCGCTGGATGCAAATGAATCGCTGGATACCGACAACGATGGTATCGGCAATAACATCGATGCGGATGATGACAATGATACAGTGCTAGACCCCATTGATGCCTTCCCGCTGGATGCCAGCGAATCGCTTGATACCGACAACGACACAATCGGTAACAATGCAGATACGGATGATGACAATGACGGTGTAAATGATGAGCTCGATGCCTTCCCGCTGGATGCTACCGAATCAGCCGACACAGATGGAGATAGTATGGGTGATAACAGCGATGCATTTCCAGAAGATGCAACTGAAACATCTGATATGGATGGAGATGGTACAGGCGATAATGCAGATGTCTTCCCAACGGATCCGAATGAATGGTTAGACACAGATTCTGATGGTTATGGAAACAACCTGGACATAGATGATGACAATGATGGAATACCTGACTGGGTTGAACAACTGGTTGGCCTGAATTCACTAGATCTAAACGATGCCCTTGACGATATGGATTCAGATAGCTTTAGTAATTTAGTTGAATACCTGAGTAAAACCGACCTGAATAATGCTTTATCAATTCCTGAGCTATTGTTTGTTGTTGATCCTCAGAATCCACGACAATCATTTGATACGGACAATGACAGCATCACTAACGACATAGATATAGATGATGATAATGATGGAATAGAAGATAACCTGGATGTTTTCCCCATAAATTCTAGCGAATGGTATGACAGTGACAACGATCATGTTGGGGATAATTCTGATGCCTTCCCAAATGACGCTGCAGAATGGTTTGACACGGATTTAGATGGAGAGGGTAACAATACCGATGTTGATGATGATAATGATGGAGTAGATGATGTATTCGATGTTTACCCACTAGATGCCTCGGAATCTGCCGACACAGATGGAGATGGTATAGGTGATAACAGCGATGCATTTCCAGAAGATGCAACTGAAACATCGGATATGGATGGTGATGCTAGTGGCGATAACACAGATGCATTTCCAGCTGATCCGAGCGAATGGTTAGATACGGACTCCGATGGTTATGGAAATAACCAGGACACTGATGATGACAATGATGGTATACCTGACTGGGTTGAACAATTAGTTGGCCTGAATTCATTAGACCAGAACGATGCCCTAGATGATGCTGATTCTGATGGCTTTAGTAATTTAGTTGAATACCTTGGTAAAGCGGATCTGTATAATTTTTATTCAAGACCCAGGCTAACAATTACTGTGAACGCTCAAAATCCACGCCAATCATTTGATACAGACAATGACAGTATCACCAATGATCTGGATATAGATGATGATAATGATGGAGTAGAAGATAACCTGGATGTTTTCCCCCTGGATTCAAACGAATGGTATGACAGTGACAACGATCATATTGGGGATAATTCTGATGCCTTTCCAAATGACAAAACAGAATGGTTAGACACTGACCTGGATGGTGTGGGAAACAATGCTGATGCGGATGATGATAATGATGGTGTCACAGATACCGAAGATGCTTACCCATTAGATCCTAACAGATCTAGCATTGATAAAAGTGGCTCTATTAGTATCGTAATGCTGCTAATATTTTTAATCATCTCACAGGTGAAAAAATTAAACCGAAAATCATGTGATAATTAAGATTGGTTACTATGTAAACCGAAAAGTAAATTATAAGCACAAGTGACTTGACCTCTCATATACATGATATTAATTATTGTATCGAGGAATAACATCCATGAAATCAAAAAACGTTTTATTTGCATTTGTTACAATTATTATTGGATTTCTTGTCCCCCTTTTAGTTCTTGAAATTATACTTCGATTTCTCCCGGTAAATACAGGGCTGAAAACCATGCCCGTTAATGAAGCCAATCCTGTACAAAGATTTACTCCAAACCAGGATTTTACTTTTTCTAAGGGCTGGTTTTTTGATATTGTAAACCACGGACACGTAAATAATTTTGGGTATGTCAATGATATTGATTATGAGCCGAAAAAAACAACTCCTTTACTCGCTGTTGTTGGTGACAGCTATATTGAAGCCGTAATGGTTCCTTATGAAGAAACATTACAAGGTCGACTTAAGCGTTCGTTAGAAAATAGTGGTAATCGTGTATACAGCTTTGCAGCCTCCGGTGCACCCTTGAGCCAATACTTAGTTTTTGCACAATACGCTCGTGATGTTTTTCATCCTGTTGGACTTGTTGTTGTGATTATTGGCAATGATTTTGATGAAAGTCTTTGTACATACAGTATCGGTGTTGCCCAACACTGTTATCAGCGAGCCGATAGTAAAGGACTGGTTCTGAAACGGATCGATTACAAACCAACTATGTTAAAAAAAATCGCTCGAAAATCTGCACTAATCAGGCATATTCATCGTAATACTTCTGGGTTAAGATTTAAAATTTTGGCCACAAAACACAAACAGGGGAATGTGAAATATGTAGGTAATAAAAGAGCCGATTTCGATCAACAAAGACTCAACTTATCGAAGAAGGCTGTGGATCAGTTTCTTATTGACCTTCCAGAAAGATCAGGTATTTCCCCAGAAAATATCGTATTTGTTGTAGATGGCTTACGTCCAGAATTATACCATGCCGAAAGTCTCCCAGATGTAAAAGACAGCTATGTTGCCATAATGCGAGAATATTTCATTTCACTAGCAAATACTAAAGGTTTCGAAGTGATTGATATGCAACCTCATTTTATAAAAAGACATTTACGCGATCAGGTACGATTTGAATTTGCCAATGATGGCCACTGGAATGGTACAGGCCACTCTGAAGCTTCAAGCGCTGTTGAGCAAAGCAGTATGTTTAAACGTTTATTCAAACAGGATAATCCACAAGAATTATCATTATAGGAAAAGTTTTATACACACCTGACATAACAGGCATGTTAGATTTTTATTGTAACGTTTTCAATACGACTCTTATGTAATGTATTGCTAACTATTTTTTCCTAATACTATAAAAATTTCGAATTCGATGTGGATTTTGGCGCTACAGGCAACAAGTAATCATTCCAGGATCGCACTCGAAGGTTTCGCTCTTTATTCCATCTCAGGGCTTCAATAAACGCACGTGCTAACTGTAAATCAGTGACCAGAGTAACACCAACATCAACAGCACAACGACGAATCAAATAACCATCTGGCCTTCCATGACTATCGTATGTCCTGGGAATATTAATTACCAGATCAATTTTACCTTCCTCAATTATCTCCAGGCCACTTAAGCCTTCACCGGCTTTTTTTTCAACCAACGTACAGGGGATTTGAAGCTCACCAAGCATTGCAGCAGTGCCTTCGGTTGCGTAAATATGTAACTTAAGTTCGTCTGCAATAATACGTACTTCTTCCGAAAACCAGTATTTGTCGGCAACGGGTCCGAGTGACAAAAGCACACCCTTATTTGGTAACTCTAATCCTGTCGCTAACAAGCCATGTAGCAAAGCCTCATTTAGATCACCACCCAGACAGCCCACCTCACCGGTACTCGCCATTTCCACACCCAACATGGGGTCGGCACCTATTAGTCTCGAAAATGAAAACATGGGCACCTTAACCCCTACATAATTGAGTTCAAGATTATGATTACGGACATCTCCCGAGACACCCAGCATTCTTTGCATAGCCTGTACAGCAAAATTATTCCCGGTCACCTTTGATACAAATGGAAAACTGCGAGATGCTCGTAAATTACACTCAATCACCTTCACACTGTTGCGTTTGGCAAGGAACTGTACATTGAAAGGTCCGGTTATTTCTAAAGCTTTCGCAAGTGCAGCGGCAATTTGCTTAACCCGTCGAATTGTAGCTATGTACAAGGTTTGCGGAGGAAGCACAAGCGTCGCATCACCACTGTGCACACCTGCATCTTCAATATGCTCGCTTATTGCCCATATAACTAACTCACCTTGATCTGCAACAGCATCAATTTCAACTTCTCGTGCATGCGTCTCAAATTTGGAAACTACCACCGGATATTCCGGTGAGACATCAGCAGCAAGTGCAAGTATGCTACGAAACTCATTTGGCTCATGGGCGACGGCCATTGCCGCCCCGCTAAGCACATAACTCGGCCTCACCAACACTGGAAACCCACCTAGCCGCTTCACCATCTTATCCGCATCGTTAACATCTGTTACATGCAACCACCGCGGTTGATCAATATTAAGCTCATCGAGCAGAGCACTAAACTTTCTGCGATTTTCAGCCACGTCGATGTTTTCAGGACTGGTTCCAAGAATATTCACACCTGCCTTGTGCAGACGAATAGCCAGATTGTTTGGAATCTGCCCTCCCATACTGACAACAACACCATAAGGCTGTTCCTGCTCATAAACATCGAGTATGCGTTCAAAACTAATTTCATCAAAAATGAGTTTGTCACACTCATCAAAATCTGTACTAACCGTTTCCGGATTATAATTAATCATTATGGTTTCATAGCCAAGCGCTTTGGCAGCACGAACTGCGCTAACACAGCACCAGTCAAACTCAACACTTGACCCAATACGGTATGCACCTGAACCAAGTATCATAATTTTTTTTCGCCATGATGCAGGGGCTTCTGTCGTTGTAGCATGATAGCTTGAATACAGATAATTGGTGTCTGCAGGAAATTCGGCCGCCATGGTATCAATACGAGCAATATGGGGCTGGATACCATCACGCTTACGTGCCTCCCGTACTTCACCCTTTTGAGTATTACATAACACCTCGATGTGCTCATCTGAAAACCCGAGCACTTTGGCTTCACGTAATATTTTCGCCCCAACTGGCCACTCGGATTCTGACAATAGACCATGCATCTGTACTACTTGCAAAAGTGAATATAAAAACCATCGATCGATTTTATTGGCTGCATGTATTTCATCAACCGATATTCCATCACATAACGCTTTAGCAATAGCAAATATTCTTAGTGATGTAGCATCTCGAAGTTCGCTGCGGATATCTTTAAAATCAAACGCATCCGGATCAAGTCCCTTTACACCAATATCCAGCATTCGAAGCGCTTTCTGTATTACTTCAGGAAAAGAACGACCAATGGCCATCACTTCACCGACACTTTTCATTTCACTTCCAATGCGTGTTGATGCACCTTTGAACTTTATAAGATCCCACCGAGGTACTTTGCATACAATATAATCAAGTGCCGGTTCGAAAAATGCCGTTGTACACCGGGTAATACCGTTAGGAATCTCGGCCATTGTATAACCAATCGCAAGTTTGGCGGCGACGTAAGCAAGTGGGTAGCCCGTTGCTTTACTGGCAAGTGCGCTGGAACGTGACAACCGAGCATTAACTTCAATTACACGATAATCCAGTCCATTCGGATCGAGGGCATATTGAATATTACACTCACCGATAATCCCAAGATGGCGAATCGTTTTTATTGCAATCGTTCGAAGTAGTTGATACTCCTCATCATTCAGCGTCTGCGAAGGTGCAACGACGATAGACTCTCCTGTATGAATACCCATTGGGTCGAAGTTTTCCATATTACAAACGGTAATACAGTTATCGCGATTATCCCGAACAACTTCGTATTCGATCTCTTTCCATCCCCGTAAACATTCTTCAACCAGCACCTGCTGGACACCACCTGCAAACGCTCTATGTAGACCTGTTTCCAGTTCGGTTTGATTATCAACAATACCACTTCCCTTACCGCCGAGTGCGAAGCCACCACGCAACATGACAGGCAAGCCGATTTCATCTGCGGCTGCCCGCGCTTCGTCGATGGAATAACAGGCTTTACTGCGCGCCGTCTTTACATCTATTTCCCTGAGACGTTCAATAAATAAATGCCGATCTTCCGTATCACGAATTGAAGCTATGGGGGTACCTAGAACCTGAATACCATATTTGCTAAATACACCCTTATCGTGGAGCGCTAAGCCACAATTGAGTGCAGTCTGCCCACCAAAGGATAATAGGATTGCATCTACTTCCTCTTTAACAATAATTTTTTCGACAAAATCGGGTGTGACCGCAACAAAATAAATCTTATCTGCGAGATCAGAGCTGGTCTGGTTTGTTGCGATATTCGGATTAACCAGAACTGTATTGATGCCCTCTTCCTTGAGTGCCTTTAGTGCCTGGGATCCGGAGTAGTCGAATTCTCCAGCCTGGCCGATCTGTAAAGCACCTGAGCCGAGTATCAGCACCCGTCGCGGTTTGTTTGGTAAATATGCTCCGTACATGATTTCACCTTTTAGACATTGCACCGACGAGTCGTAAAAAATCATCAAACAGGAACCCCGTATCCTGCGGTCCAGGATGGGCTTCCGGATGAAACTGAACACCAAAGAAGGGGTGCTGACGAGCACGTATCCCTTCATTTGTCCCGTCATTAGTATTGACAAACCAGGGCTCCCAATCATCTGGGAGTGAACCATCCTTTACTGCATAACCATGGTTCTGACTGGTTATATAACAGCGTCGTGTTAACAAATCCTGCACCGGTTGATTAACTCCCCGGTGACCATAAGGAAGTTTATAAGTATCACCACCCGCGGCAAGTGTAAGAATCTGATTGCCCAGACAAATACCAAAAATGGGTTTATCGTAATTCCCCAATAAACTACGTACCTGCTCTATAAGCGGTGAGAGATCCTTGGGATCTCCAGGTCCATTGCCAAGAATTATACCGTCAGCCTGTTTTGCAAATTCGGACAGGCGAGCATGCCACGGTACTCTGATGACACTGACACCTCGAGTAAGCAGCGATCGCACAATGCTGTCCTTTGCACCCACATCAACTAAAAGTATTGTGAGCCTGCCCCCCTGGTAATGTACTGCCTCAGAAGGTGCTACGATAGTGTACATCTGATCAATATCCAGAGAGCTAGCATTACCCTGTGCATGCTCAATATCCATATCAGCTGGAAGCAGACAACCTCGCATTGTGCCGAACTCGCGTAAATGCCTGGTTAGTGTCCGGGTGTCGATGTTACTTACAGCAGGAATCTCCTCACTTAACAGCCACTGGCTAAGCGATCGCGTTGCTGCATGGTGGCTATATGTTTCAACATAGTTCTGTACTATAAGACCCTGCACCTGGATGTTATTTGACTCATAGGGTCCATCAAGACTATCTTTTGCTCTTTGTGGCGGTACACCATAGTTCCCAACCAGTGGATAGGTAAGCACCAGAATCTGCCCCCGATAAGACGGATCGGTAAGCGTTTCAACATAGCCCGACATACCTGTGTTAAACACAACTTCACCAGCAACAGCTTTGCTTGCTCCAAAGCCCTGGCCTTCGAATTGTGTACCGTCTTCTAATACAATCCGCATCATATCTCTAGCTTCTCTTGTTTGTGGTTATCTTGGACTATGCTTTAAGCATTACAAAACTAATATTGTAATAACTTCAACTTGATCCTTCACATTTCTATTCCATACGCTATATTGTATAGCTTTATACAATCAGTAGTACGATATAGCTTTCACATGTCTTCCAACAGGGACATTTGGAATCCCCTCCAAAACCTAACAATATTACCTGCATGATAGTGACGAAAAATTTATTGCATTATTTCACGAAAAAGATCACTCTTTTCTATTTCATCAGCAACTAGTTTATGCCCGAGTTCATTCCAGTGTGCATCAATTGGGTACTCGAATTTCTGTTTATTAATTCTATAGTGCATATTAAAAACAGGATGCATATCTATTACTTCAAAACCTCTGGCTTTTGCTCTAGCCATAAAATATTTTCGCATAATATCAAAGTAGGAACCTGAAGCTTTTTTTGCTGCCTCTTTGGAATATAAACTCTGTCTCATACCATCAACTACCAGGAGTATATTACTTTCTTGCAAACCGCTCATTATCGGTAATTTTTCAAGAAAAGCATCAACTACCCTTTTTGATTCTAATAATCTCTTTTCACTCGTGTCAGCTGAAGTATTCCCTATGAACAATCTTTTATCATGCACATCATCAGGCATTACATGTGAAACAATACTACGCCAATCCAATCCGGCGGTTAAAAACAAATATCTCATGACGGCAGACTTTTTCATCCACCCCCTGAGTCCAGCATCTTCAAAGTCCAACCTTTTAAGAGTCAACTGACCATCTTGATCATCAACAAAGTAGTGAAACCCCGGATTTGGTCGAACTGACATCAAACTCTCATCAAAATCATTACCAACAATTGTTATTGAAACTGCATCTGGTTGAAATTCATCCCTTGCATACTTTGCATAAGATAAATACTGAGACATAGGGGCTCCTGAATAACCGATACCATATATGTACCCTCTATCTTCTACTCTCTTTGCCAATATTCCATGCATAGTTTTATTATTCTCTACCTGCATTGCCTCTACATAACTATCACCAATCACCACCAATAGAGGGTGCTCACCGCCTTCCTTATAATCAATATCACTCAAAAAGCCATAATTATTCGATTTTTTCTTTGTGATTATTGAGAAATTCCACCCCCTGGAATAATTGTAAACCTCATTGATTTTAAAATGCCTAATTGGGTCTTCCTCATTTACTCGCTCTGTATTCATGTTGCTAACCACAGGTAACAAATTAAAAACTCCCTCAATCAATAACAATGGAAGTAAGATACCAACAATAAATGTTAACACCCACATCAGGAAGCGTTTAGCGATACTCATAAATATTAGAACAGCGTATAGATAAACAGTACGACAGCTAAACTTTGAATAAAGCCTGACATACCTGCATTAAACGCAACCTCAACTGCTTTACTTGACCCAAAACTCTGTCCTTTGAATTGTGTACAGTCTTCTAATACAACTCGCATCATTTATAACTTCCTCTGAATTTAGAAATAGCAGAATCACAGCCAATTACACTATTAATTACATTACATCGAAAAATGTCTCGGATATAAATAAAGCCAAACGCTTACCTGCCAAACGATGACCATGCTCATTCCAGTGACCACCACAAGGTTTCGCATTCTCAAAACCATGTACACAAATAGCATGCTCTTCCGCCCATTGTCGCAACATTGGTGCTAGCATAAAATGTGGAATTGCATGTTTTTTAGTGAAGATATTTATTCTCTTATCTGGGTAATCAAGCCCATCAACACCAAGCCTTGTTTTAAAACGCTGCCTGACACCTGGATCATGATGTACCTGGATTCCACCGCTGAGCGTTACTACCATAAATTTAGCATTATTTGCTATCACAGACTCATGCATGGAATGGATCAATGCTTCGGTGACGTTCCACGCATCTTTCCATTCTTTAGACATTGGAGGTTTGAAAACCAACATATTATCCAGGCCCAATTCTTCATTTACGCTATCTGCCTTTGCTACATTATTATTCCTGCTTTTTAGGTGGTATACACGCCTTACATCGTTAAATAATTGAAGTAAGCGCACATTATTGATCTGTGTATACAAAAAGTTGGCAAAAATTCCTCTCTTTGCTTTATATCCTGGCGAAGATAAGAAGCTATCGTCTAATATCAATTTTCCCTTATCATTTAGATAAAAATACGGAATATTATCTCTACCATTCAATTTTTTACTGTTATCCCGTAAATCATTCCCTGTGGTTATCATTAAAATTACAAGATCTGGTTTATACTTCCATACTTTTTTATTAAGCATTATTAATTCTCGGGCAGTACCATAGCCCGAAACGCCAAAATTGATTGCCTCTACTTTTGTAATACCAAAAGGAAGAGCTTGCAAATTCAAATCAGCTTCCATTATCTTCCATGATAACTTCTCCAATGGTAACTGAAGCCCTTCCATGTAAGAGTCGCCAAGCACTGCAATACGATAAGTATTTTCCAATTTTCTGATTGAATGTTCTATATCCCTCAAACCATCAGAATTAATTTTAATAAATGCTTTCCCTTCTCTGCTATACCAACCTTCTGCACCTGGATTTAATGTACTACCCAATTCTGAATCAAATGTATAAAAGTGTGGATTTGAGTACCCAATGATTCTAAGGGCAATCTCACCTAGTCCAAATGAGCTCAGTAATCCACTTAAAACAAGCAAGCTATTGACCAGTATTTTTCTCATAAGACTATCAAAACAAAGTGTATATAAATGGCGCTACAGCTGAACCTTGTACAAAAACTATCAAGACTCCAAATAACATTAACACCAGAATAATAGGCAACAGCCAAAATTTCTTACGTTCTCTCATAAACGCCCACAAATCTTGTATTAGATCAATCATTAGAAAGGCCTCTCTATATGTGCTTTATCACGAGAAATCGATGTTACACGATATGTTGTATTATCTGCCCTGGGGTTGCGCAACATGGGATCAGCACCTTTTAACCGAAGCAATATTCCAATTGGCCAGATGACCAAAAAAAACACCACTCCAAGAATCAGTCGATTGACAATATAACCAATTCCCATCCCAAGTCGCATCCACATTCGATAGATTAGATTCAGACTAGTCGGAAGTAGCATCGCCCAGGCAGTAAATATTGCAGCGATTATCCATGGCCATAATGGGTACCTTAGTTCCCAGAGCCAGGGTAACAGTAAACCAAAAAGCCCAGCAATAAAAATGGCCATCATCAAACCAAATTGCCGTAGTCCTTTTGCATCAAGCATTTCAATTTTTTGCATATTTCCCCCTTAATCCAACTCAAACTCTTCCATCCAACTTTCATCCTTTTTCCACTCAGGTTGCTCTTCCTTGAGCAGCAAATAATTCTCTATAACCAATGCATCCATTTCAGTACGCATAAAACATCTGTATGCATCTGAGGGTGTGCAAACGATGGGTTCACCGCGCACATTAAAAGAAGTGTTAACAATTACGGGGCAACCCGTTTGCTCTTCAAATGCCTTAATCAATGCATAATAACGAGGATTAGTTTCACTATCGACCGTTTGAAGTCGCGCCGAATAATCGACATGAGTAATCGCAGGAATTTGGCTACGTGGGAGCTTTAACTTCTCAATACCAAAAAGTTTTTTCTGTTCCTCGCCGATTGCTAATCGTTTATCTTCCCGAACCGGTGCCACCATCAACATGTAAGGACTTGCTCTATCATGCTCAAACCATTCACTGACTTTATCAACTAGCACCGATGGCGCGAATGGTCGAAATGATTCACGATACTTAATTTTAAGATTCATGGTTGATTGCATTTCCTGATTTCGCGGATCACCAATAATCGTGCGACCACCCAGGGCACGCGGACCAAATTCCATGCGCCCCTGAAACCAGCCAATGACTTTGCCATCATCTAACATCTGTGCAAGCTTCGGCAATAACTCTGCATCATCGTAATAATTAGAACTTGCATGATACTCTTTGAGTTGCTGCTCAATTTCTAACCCCTTAAAACTGGGGCCTAAATAACTTCCCATCATTGCATCATGATCATTTGGCGTACGACTGTTCCCCAAATATTCATGCCAAACCGTAAGCGCCGCACCCACTGCACCACCCGCATCACCTGCTGCTGGTTGCACCCAGATATCCTTAAATGGGCCTTCGCGTAATAAGCGGCCATTTGATACACAGTTCAGCGCAACACCTCCAGCCATGCAAAGATAATCCACATCCAGTTCCTGCTTTATAGTATTGGCGATTTTTAGCACGACTTCTTCAGTCACTTTCTGAATAGAGGCAGCAATATCCATTTCTTTTTGTGAGATATCGCTTTCAGGCTTGCGGGGTGGACTACCAAAAAGTTCATCAAACCTGGCATTAGTCATCGTTAGACCGGTTGCATAGTCAAAATAATCCATATTGAGTCTAAACGTACCGTCTTGCTTAACATCAATTAATTTTTCCTTGATCAAGTCAACATATTTAGCTTCCCCATAGGGTGCCAGCCCCATTAGCTTGTATTCCCCCGAGTTAACCTTGAAACCGGTATAGTAAGTAAATGCAGAATATAGAAGCCCTAAAGAATGCGGAAAATCAATTTCCCATTGAGGTATAAGTTTATTGCCTTCACCAAGCCAGACAGTTGAAGTGGACCATTCACCAACACCATCCAGACATAACACCGCCGCTCGTTCAAACGGCGAGGGATAAAAAGCAGATGCAGCATGCGAACGATGATGTTCATTAAAAAGTAGTTTTGGTAAGACTGACTTCTTTACATTGAAATTCTGTGATATTTCTTTTTTAAGGATGGTCTTTAGATATAATTTTTCTTTTAACCAGACAGGCATTGCAGCGACGAATGAACGAAAACCTTTAGGTGAATAAGCAAGATAAGTTTCCAGCAAACGCTCAAACTTAAGTAGAGGTTTATCATAAAATACTAAATAATCAATATCGGTAAGTTGCAGGTCTGCAGCGTTAAGACAATAACGTATTGCATTAGCTGGAAAACCGGCATCGTGCTTCTTACGTGTAAATCGCTCCTCCTGAGCTGCTGCGATAATATTACCATCACGAACAATTGCTGCGGCACTATCGTGATAATATGCAGAAATTCCTAGAATATTAACAGCCATTGTCTATTCCTTCCGAAAGTCATAATCCACTTATAAAGTTTTTTATACAACCTATATATTCACATTAATGAAGCATGTGCATTTTATCCAGTAATATTATGTAACAAATACCCCTTCAAATTTTTTTCTGCATCTACAACGGACTAGTAAATAATTTACGATGCATGTCAAAACTCTATAAATTCTATTGATTGAAAAACCAAGATTTTCGCTAATATGATAATTTCTTTTCCATTACTTTAGTTCACTTTAAATATATACAGAACCGCAACTGCTGCTTTATTTAATGACGAATAGCAGCCAAACAAGATTTGTTTTTAGACCTACATACAATAATACTTTAAACAAAAATAAAATATTTAACACCTAACTTTCAATGAAACGTGAAACACATTGATACATATCAATATATTTTATATTGATTAAGTTCAAATGATGAGACCAGTCCTCCACACATCTGAAAATAAACATTCTTAGGCTCAAATATTCTTCAGGTTAAGGAATCTGATTGTTTAGTTACAACTATTTCCCTGGCATTTTTTTTCATCACTGGTTTTCAAGCCATGCTTGAAATACCAGCACACTCCATAACTGACTATGCCAATTCCGCACACCTTGCGAATGTTCTGTCCATTTTTTCCTGATGACATCTGCGTCCAGATATCCTTGTTGGCGCATGTTATTTTCATCCAGTAATGCCTCCCCCCAGTCTCTCAGGGGCCCAGACAACCAACTACCCATTGGCACACCAAATCCCATTTTTGGTCGATTGAAATATATCTCCGGTACATATTTATTTAAAATCTGACGTAAAATCCATTTCCCCTGACCATTTCTATACTTGACCGATAGCGGCAAGCGCCAGGCATACTCCACCACACGATGATCCAGAAATGGAATTCTGGATTCAAGGCTGTGTGCCATAGTCGCACGATCCACCTTAACCAGGATATCGTCTGGTAAATATTCTATTGTATCCTTGTACATCATTTTTGAAACATGACTGCTGCTTAGCGCCCAATTATTTTTATGTTCTTTTAAGGGTGTATTTGCTTCATGACTATAGTCTGCGCTCAATAACAAGCCATCAACATTGATGCTTGTAAACAAACTGTAAAATTCATCGGAATCGGCAGCACTTAGCAAGTAAGAGGATTTTTTTAGTTTATCACCTACCTGACCAGGCTGACTGTATTTACTAAACAGCGGGTTTAACCATTTAAATAACGTATCAAGTCGATCAACAGGTGTTCTTAATATGATGTTAGAAATTAAACGACGTAAGCAGCGGGGTAACAGAGAGATCTTTTTCCAGATATTATTGACCATGAAGTATCGAGTATATCCACAAAACAACTCATCTCCCCCATCACCTGAAAGACTAACGGTAACATGCTGACGCGCGAGTTCAGAAACCAGATAAGTTGGAATTTGAGACGAGTCAGCAAATGGCTCATCATAGATCAATGGTAGCTTAGGAATAACATCCATCGCATCATCTGCAGAGACATACAATTCTGTATGATCAGTACCTAAATGATGGGCAATTTGTCGAGCATAACCCGCCTCATCATAACCTTCATAATCGAAGCCAATTGAAAACGTTTGAACAGGCTGTGAAGATATTGACTGCATCAGAGCTACAACTGTAGAGGAATCAATACCTCCGGAGAGAAACGTGCCTAATGGCACATCTGCCACCATCTGCTGTTTAACCGAAGCTAGCAATAATTGTTCTAGCCCAGCAATCAAATCCTCATCTGAAGCAATCAATGGATTTGTACGGCCTTCATAAACAACATCATCCATGGTCCAGTATGTCGTTTCAAATAGAACAGGCTCGGAACTAGAAAAATCAACAGTTAGTATTGAGCCAGGTGTAAGTTTTTTAACTCCTTTATAAATTGAATACGGAGTCGGTATATAACCATGCTGCATATATTGTGTTAGCGCACCAGGATCAATACCCCCATCCCAATGCGGGTGAGCCTTGAGCGCTTTTAATTCTGACCCAAAGACAAATGCCTTGGCAACTTTTCCGTAATATAATGGCTTCTCGCCTAAACGATCCCGAACAAGAAATAACCTTTGCGTTTGTTTATCCCAAAGCGCAATCGCAAACATTCCAATGAACCGTGACACAGCACCCTTAACACCCCACTGTTCTATAGCGGCCAAAATAACTTCAGTATCGGAATGCCCTCGAAACTGATGACCAAGAGCAATTAGCTCATCCATAAGTTTCTGATAATTATAAATTTCACCATTGAAAACGATAACATATCGCCCACTACAAGATAACATGGGTTGATGACCTTCTGATGATAAGTCAATAACAGCTAATCGGCGATGAGCCAGGCCGACACCAGCTTCAACATCAAACCAGATCCCACCACTATCCGGCCCGCGATAGCTAATCTGTTCACTCATTGAGGTCAACACCTCTTCCCAGTTAAGAGTTAAGTTGCTATTTTGAACGAAACCCGTAATGCCACACATTAACTTATGCCTTTTTATTTTTAATTCTGGGAAAGCTGATAAAAACGCGTGATGATTCACAAAATATTTTATGAGCACCGCACCTTTAACTTATAGACTGTGCTTAAAATTGTAAAAAATCAAGCCTCTATTTTTACAAGATTATACCAGGTTCTCAAATCCTGCTTGATCCTTTGTACTAGTTTGCTTTTTTATGCATAAGCTGGAGCATGCCTTTTATTTCATATAGAAACGTAACAGCGCCTTTTATAAGTACTAAATAATTATTAAAACATAATTTGTAGTATGTGATCACACGTTTAGCACACTAAAACCCAGACCAGAATATCAGGAACGTACATTTAAAAATTTACCGGCATTGGGTGTAAGTTTTTTGATTGCCGCCTTTTCTCATGGCCTTTTTTCATTACTATTGTAAACCTCCCTGTTTTAGTTACAGTTTAAATTAGAGTTTTCCGGTTTATCATGCATCGCCAAATACTCCCACGGAGTGAGATCATTCAGTGAGTCATGGGGTCTTTCATCGTTGTATTCTTTCA
>Ga0316207_10003011_pt1 | contig 16260 bp, 16 predicted proteins | sample 6weekpyrite_MG_FD_204943 | JGI IMG/M metagenome (GOLD analysis project Ga0316207, IMG submission 204943) | Microbial mat bacterial communities from mineral coupon in-situ incubated in ocean water Damariscotta River, Maine, United States -... | ecosystem: Environmental > Aquatic > Marine >...
TTAAAATTGACAGTGCATATTTAAGACCGCTGCCGAGCTCGCCAATTAAGTTTTCAACCGGAATGCGAACATCGGTATAGGTCATGTAACCATTTTCAATGCCGCGACAACCTTCAAACTGACAGCGCTGTGTGACCACAACACCAGGTGACTTCATGTCGAGGATAAAGGCGCTGTGTACTTTTGACTCTGCCTCTTTGCCTTGGACTACCGGTTGCCATTTGTCGCTGTTGGCTTCTTTTTTGACCGGCACGCGGGCAATTAAGGTAATGTAATCAGCAATCGGACTGTTGGTACACCACTGTTTGGCACCATTGACGATGAAGTATTCGCCGTCTTCGCTGAGTATTGCTTCGGTTTGTACGTTGGCCGCATCAGAACCGGTGCTGGGTTCAGTCAGGGCAAAGGCGGAGATGGCCTTGCGTGCCACCAGTGGTAGGTATTTCTTTTTCTGTGCCTCATTGCCGTAGAGCATGATGGGCATGGCGATGCCGATGGATTGTGGTACGGCAACAGTGAGCGAGAGGATGTTGCTCCAGCTGGCAATCAGGGTTAGCACGCGGCCATAGTTTTTATGCGAAAAGCCAAGCCCGCCATACTCCTTTGGAATCTTCATGCCAAAGGCGCCAATCTCCAACAGGCCATCAAGGACTTCTCTGGAAATCCCATTGCGCTCTATTTCATCGGGATCAACGTGATCGATTAGAAATTGTTCGATCTTGCGGCAATACTCCTCACCTAGCGCCTTTTCTTCGGGCGGTTCAGGTTCTGGCAGTAATAGGTCGAAATCAGGTCGGCCGATAAACAGGCCAGACATGAAGCTCGCTCCCTTAAGGTGTTCACGCGCTTCTTCAATTCGTTCGAGTCCTTCAAATAGCTTTGACATCACCATGCTCCTTTCTTTGTGGAAAGGCCTGAACAACAGTGGATTTGTTATCAGGCGAAGGGTGATGGGATTGCATTTTATGCAGTCGCCAATAATTAATATCGACCGCTTGGCCTATAAAGCTGAGTTTTTGGATGACTTATAAGATTAGCTTTGTCATTCCGGCCTGCGCTTGTGCCCGCTCTTTGGGTGCCGGAATGACAGCTCAAGAGACTAATCTACATAAGGACCGTATTGAACAATCGGTTCACCATGAGGTGAGCCGTAACAAATCATTAGCCGACTTTTGTTCTGCGCGGTTATCTTGATTTCACTCTCGCTATCAAAAAATGCGGTGTCGGCAGCTTTGTATATCTGGCCATCGATTTTGGTTTCGCCATCGACCATATAGACTAGGCCGCGCATGCCCTCTGTTACAGCTGCACTATAGCTTGCACCAGCGTTTAGTTGCAGTTCCAGATAAGCCATCGGTGTTTTTATTTCTAGCGGCGAGTCTTTACCAACAATGGTTTTTATCTGGCCACCTTCGATGTCGCTGACCGGAAACTCATCATGATTGACTTGTTGATAACTGGGTGTAATCTTTTTCAATCGTTGGGGCAGATTTATCCATAGTTGTATACCGCGAGTTGGGTTTTTCTCATTTGGCATTTCCGAGTGAACAATGCCTCGTCCAGCGGTGAAACGTTGTGCGCCACCACCATGTACTGTCGAGGCATTGCCGAGATTATCTTCATGGCGTATGGAACCATTAAAGAGGTAGGTGATGGCTTCAAAACCACGATGAGGATGATCAGGAAAGCCATTGCCGGGCGTGATGGTGAAGTCATCCCACAATACAAATGGATCATAATTGCGAAACTGGGGGATGGGCATCAGGCGTTTGACGATTACGCCTTCGCCTTCATGGGTTTCCTCTGCTTTACGTTTGATTATCATGGCTATTGTCTCTAGTGTGTTGTTTAGGGCTCTTCATGGCTGCCATCGCAAAATGGCTTGTTGCTGGATTTGCCACAGCCACAGACATATAAGACGCTGTCTTGTTCTGCTTTGTGTGCCAGCGGTTCGGCAGGTGGGTGATCAGCATGTGAGCCGTCACAGTAGGGCGGGTTTTTGCTTTGGCCACACTGGCAGATATAAACGGTGTTTCCTGCCTTTACATCCACCTGGTAGGGCTTGCCTTGTTTGTACATGCTCATGCTGATCTCCTTAGGTTTATGTTGTTGCGATTGTGTGGCTTGTCAAAATCCAGTGCTGGACCTCTTGGCACAATCCGGCTTGGATTGATTGTGTCGTGACTATAGTAGTAGTGCTGTTTAATGTGTTCCATGTTTACCGTTTCTGCTATGCCGGACACTTGGTATAGCTGGCGCAGGTAGTTGCTGAGGTTGGCATAGTCATCGATGCGTTGGCGATTGCATTTGAAATGACCCACATAGACGGCATCAAAGCGAATCAGGGTGGTGAACAGACGCCAGTCGGCCTCAGTGATTTGATCGCCGACCAGGTAGCGTTGCTGTGTTAGCCGTGCTTCCAGTTTATCTAATGCATTAAACAGTTCATCAAAGGCTTGATCATAGGCACTTTGTTTGGTGGCGAAACCGCAGCGATACACACCATTGTTGATGTTGTGATAAACGAAGTCGTTTATGTCATCAATTTCTGCCTGTAGTGAATCAGGGTAAAAATTATCAGTGACGTTGGTTAATCCATTAAAGGCAGTGTTGAGCATGCGGATAATCTCGGATGATTCGTTGCTGACAATGGTTTTTTGTTGTTTGTCCCACAGCACTGGCACAGTGACGCGGCCGCTGTAGTCGGCTTTGGCCTGGCTGTAGAGCTGGTGAAGAAAGTCGTGGCCATTGATTTCATCCAGACTGCTAGCGAAGTTGCCTGTAAAGGCCCAGCCCTGTTCCAGCATGTGCGGGTCGACTACCGAAACGCCGATGTCTGCTTCCAGCTTTTTCAGTTTGCGAAAGATCAGTGTCCGATGTGCCCAGGGGCAGGCCTGTGAGACGTAGAGGTGATAACGGCCAGATTCTGCCTTGAAACCAGCCTCTCCACTGGGACCGGCCGAACCATCTGCTGTAATCCAATTGCGAAACTGCGCTTCATTACGGACAAAGGCGCCACCTGTTTTGCTGGTGTCATACCATTGGTCGTGCCATTCGCCATTAATCAATAAACCCATTTTTTACTCCTTTAAAATGATGCCCCACCCCAAACGAGGTGAGGCTTTATTTTGATATTAACCAAGGCTGGCACTGGCCGCATGCTGAGTTCGATGTGTTTTTGCTGAGCGACGGCCATCCAGACTCCAGGCGCCGGCACCAAAGGCGACAACAAACAGCAGACCACCGGCCATGGTGAAGTTCTTCATGAACAAGATCATCTGCATCTGATCGGCAAGGTTGCTGTGAAATATCAATGCCGAGATGATGCTGAATCCTGCCAGGGCAGCGGCGGCCAGGCGTGTCTGAAGACCCAGGATCAGGGCGGCACCGGCGCCAATTTCAAGCAGGATGACGGCAGGCAACAGGATGCCGGGTACGCCCATGGCATCCATCCAACCCTGAGTGGCGGCATAACCCGCGCCCAGTTTGCTGATGCCTGCCATGACAAATATGTGACCGAGTAGGATGCGGCCGATGAGAGTGGTTGGCTTTTCTAAGTTGTTCATGATTGTTTCTCCGTGTTTGTGTTTGGTGAGAACAATTATGGTTAAAAAAATTAGATAAAAAAGCGCAAATATTTGCTAATAACTATCGAATTTATAGATAATATCTCGATGAATAATCCCAGAGTTTCGTTGGAGCAGTGGCGCGCCTTGCAGGCGGTGATAGATTGCGGTGGTTTTGCCCAGGCCGCCGAGCATCTGCATCGCAGTCAGTCATCGGTCAGCTATGCGGTGGCCAAGTTGCAAGAGTTGCTGGGTATACCGCTGTTGCAGATTGAGGGACGCAAGGCCAAACTGACGCCGGCAGGCGAGGCCCTCCTGAACCGTTCGCGACAGCTGGTCAATGATGCCGCCGAGCTGGAGGCCCTGGCGCATAATATGGAGCGGGGCTGGGAAGCGGAGGTGCGGCTGGTGGTTGATGCTGCCTTCCCCAGTTGTTATCTGATGGCAGCCCTGAAGCAGTTTGTGCCGCTCAGCCGTGGCACGCGGGTGCAGTTCAATGAGGTGGTGTTGTCGGGGGCTGATGAGGCTCTGATTGAGGGCCGGGCAGACCTGGCAATTGCTGGTCAGGTACCTCAGGGGTTCTTGGGCGATCGCCTGGTCGAGGTTGAGTTTGTGGCTGTTGCTGAACCAGGGCATCCTTTACACCAGCTGGGCCGAGAGCTCGGCAATGATGACCTACGACGTGAATTGCAGGTGGTGATTCGTGATTCTGGTCTTTATCTGAATCGCAGTACGGGGTGGTTAGGCTCTGAACATCGCTGGACCGTGACTAGTCTCGATAAGGCGGTGGAGGCCTTGTTGAATGGCCTGGGTTTCGGCTGGGTGCCCACGCATCAGGTGCAGGGGTATATTGAACAGGGAAAATTGAAACCGCTGCCCATGAGCGAAGGTCAACGTCGTTATGGTCATATGTATATGATCTTTGGTCAGCCAGGGCGGGTCGGTCCGGCGACTCAGCAGCTGGCTGAAATCCTGCGGGAGAATTGTTGTAATGAGTGATGATGTAGAGCCTTGCCCTTGTGGATCGGGCAATGAATACGGCCTGTGTTGTGGGCGATATATTGATGCGGCTGAATTGCCTGAGCGGCCTGAACAATTGATGCGTTCGCGTTATACGGCCTTTGTTCGACACAACAGTGAGTATCTGCTGCAGAGCTGGCATGAAAGTAGCCGCCCTGAGCAACTTGAATTTGAGCAGGGTGTCAGCTGGTTTGGTCTGCAGATTGTTGATTGCCAGGCCGGTGAGGTAGATGATATTGAGGGCTGGGTTGAGTTTATTGCTCAATTTAAGGGTAATGGACGTTTACAATCCTTGCACGAGCGTAGTAGGTTTGTAAGAGAGCAAGGTCGCTGGCAGTATGTCGATGGCCAGATCCATCAACAGCCAGAGGCTGAAAAGATCGGTCGAAATGCTCCCTGCCCATGTGGCAGTGGTAAAAAGTTTAAACGCTGTTGTGGTTAGGTATTTTGCAGTTAAGGGATTGATATGAGCCAACGTTTGACTGACGAGGAAATTGAAGAGGTTGAAGCCAGGGTCGAAGTGCTGAGGATTGAGCATCGCGACCTTGATGATGCCATTGCCACGTTGCAGGAGCAGGCCTTTGTTGACCCAATGCAGATGCGACGCATGAAAAAGCGCAAACTCTTTATCAAAGATATGATTAACAAACTTGAAAGCATGATGATTCCCGACATGCCCGCCTGAGCCCATCAAATAATTAAGTATCCATGACTAAAAAAATTAGCAAAACAGATGCCGAATGGCAGGAGCAATTATCGCCTGAGCAATATCGTGTTGCCCGCCAGGATGGAACCGAGATGGCGTTTTCGGGTGAGTATTACGACCTGAAACAACAGGGTAGTTATCAGTGCATTTGCTGTGGCACACCATTATTTATCTCTGAGCAAAAGTATGACTCGGGCAGTGGCTGGCCCAGTTTTTGGCAGCCCATCGATGCGGTCAACATTGACGAGCGTGTTGACGAGAGTCATGGTATGCAAAGAGTCGAGGCCAGGTGTGCCACTTGTGATGCTCACCTGGGACATGTCTTCAAGGATGGTCCTCAGCCGACCGGACTACGTTACTGCATCAATTCTGCATCACTTCAATTTAAGCCCGACTAGCCGTGTATGCCCTTGGCTGAACTAAGCGCAAAGGAACTGCTGAGTATTTTTACCCACCTTAAGCAGTGGGTAGGCAATCTGCGCCGGGCTAAACAACAACGCAAATTAGAATCCAAAAAGGCCTTGCGGGCGGTGATCTCGGTGGTTAGGGAGACCACGGTCTATTTACGTAGTCTCAAAGAGGGGCATCCAAAGTCGATCGAAAAGGAGGAACGGCTGTCACTGGGTTGGACGCAGTTGGCTTTTGCCCTTGAAGACCTGGGACTGAATAAGCTGGCCAGCCGCTGTAGCATCAAGGGGCGGTACTGGGCTAACCCCGCCGACTATGACCAGGGTTTTCTTGAACGAGCCGGGATGCGCCTGGCTGATATCGAACGCATGGCGCAGAGCAGTTTGAAAGAGCTGGGCAAATAGCCCCGGAACCCGCTTTAAACCATTCAGTAAACTCAACTTTTTCCGTTTTCTGCCGTAACTTATTGTAACAACGTAAGTTTTAGCTGCTAAGGGTCGTTGTCTGGATGTTGAGTAAGTCTTTAATTTTAATCAATAAAATTGCTTACCTGCGGCAATGGTTTGCCCGTGTCGTTGTCTTTCTGGGGTTGTTTTGTGTGATTGGCATCGCCAACGCCACCTCTTATGTGTTGCCAGGTAAGGATGATGTTATCGGTCAGGTGCAATATGCCCGGGCCAAGTCTGGTGACAGCTTGCATAAGATTGCCCGTCGTTATGATGTCGGTTTTAAAGCCATTAAGGCCGCAAACCCGGGGGTCGACCCCAAGGCTCTGAAACAGGGGCAGCGAATTGTGATTCCGTCGCGGCATATTTTACCCAAGGGGCCGCGCGAAGGAATTGTCATCAATATTGCCGAGCAGCGTCTATATCACTATACCCGTCCTGATGAGGGGCCTGCTTTGGTGAATACCTATCCGGTCAGTATTGGTCGTGATGCTGGTTCCAGGTTATTGGGCAGTTACAAGGTGACCCAGCGCATGCGTAAGCCGAGTTGGGAAGTGCCTGACTCGGTCAGAAAAAATAATCCACGCTTGCCAGTCGTTGTGCCACCGGGCTCGAAAAACCCGCTGGGGGAATATGCCATGAAGTTGGATCGGCCGAATTTATTGATACACGGCACTAACAATCCAAACAGTATTGGCTCGAAGGTGAGTCGTGGCGGTGTCCGTCTTTATCCGGAAGATATTGCGATACTGGTGCATCGCTCGGTAAAAGATACGCCAGTGCGAATCGTCAACGAGACATTCAAATACGGTTACAAAAATGGTGTGATCTATTTTGAAATTCATAAACCTGAGTCGGCGGGTAAATTGAATCTGGCAGCACTGGTTAACAAGGTCACTGCGCTTATTCCAGACCAACTTTGGCAGGATGGTTGGCAGCGGGTAAGAGTAGTTGGCGAAAAAGCGTCTGGTTTTGCCGAGCCGGTTGAGCAGTTACGCAAAAAATCAAAGTATCCACGACGCTGGATGTTGCAGGTAGCGACTTATAAAAATTATTCAACCGCACGCAAGTTGATGTTGCAACTTGAAGAGCTGGACCTGCCAGTGACCACCAAAGGCTGCGAAACGGGCAAGTGTAAAGTATTTGCCGGGCCATTTACTGATCTGGATTATATGAAACAGCAGGCAAAAAAGATCAAATGGATTACCCGCATCAAGGCGTTCAGAGTTCCATATAAACCTGGCAATGATCTGCCGAGAAAATTGGCAATGCTGGAGTGATTGTTTGCTTTGCAGTGTTTAGTTGTAGTAGCTGCGGTTTTATCTGGCATACAGAATTGGTTTTGCCCTAACACTGATTGAACTCACACGGTGACAATGAACATTCATAAATAGGTGCATTCAAAAAATATCCAGAGGAATAAATCAGTTCTCGGTCATTGCCGTTATAGTTTTTATTAAGTGTATTTACATACTCAGTTTGTCTCATCTGTTGCCGATCTTTATAAGGTTGAACGATTTTATCAGAGTTCAACCTGGATTTTAGACGCGGGGCTGCTTTACCTCAGTATGAAAATAATTTATCAGCTTGATGGCAGCGTAGACGCTCCGAACGGGATTATTTTTCCCCAAGGTCCGGTCGAGTGCTGTGTATTGCTAGGTGCCAGCGTATGAAATGGTCTATTAGCAAAAAATTAATACTTATCACCCTGCTAGCTATTCTGATACCCGCCTTCATCGGCGGTACGGTCCTTTATCGGGAAGTCGCATTAAATGTTGGCTACACCAAACTCAACGATTTGATGAACATCATTGATGCCAAATACATCCATGTCCTTGATTTTATTAAACAGCAAAATCTCACTGTTGACTCTCTGGGTGAAAACCACTTTATTCATAAAAACCTCGAGCGTTACTACGACACACAGGGTACGGTTTCGGAACAAGAAAAGAATGCCGCGCTGCAAGAGATATATTTCTTTCTAAGTCACTTAAAGGGAGACTCGCTACTCGACTGGCATGCAATGAAGAAAGATAAAGATCAGGGTGTCTCTTTGAAGAAGGTGTTTGGTCGAGATGTGAAGTGGGATATGTATCGACTGGATGAACGCCTCTACCGTCACCATGAACTTCTCATCATCGGTAACGATGGCAAGGTCGTCAGCTCAACCAATAAAGATAATATAGGAATTGACATGGCAGGCACCGATATCTTTGAGAATGGTAAAAAAGATCATTTCATCAAGGACGTCTATGAAGACAGGGATGGCACAACCACTATGGCCTTTGCCGCACCGTTAATCCATCAAGGTGGTCACGAACATATTGACCACTTTGGTAATAAAAATTATGGCGTCGCTGTCATCAAGGTCAACACCGACTTCCTGACTGATTTGATGACAGGTGACATCGGTAACCAGATCGGTGGCAAACTCTTTTTTGCCGGTTATACACCCTCCACGGATTTCTACATGATCAACAAAGAAGGTTACATGATCACCCAATCCAAGGTACTTAAGGGTGAAAGGCAGACCATCTTAAAACAGGCATCCAAAACCTTGCCCTGGCAGCGCTGTGTCGATGAAGACCTTGCAGTGCGAGAGGCGCAAGAGTTTTATCTCAATTACGACGGCGTGGAGGTGGGCGGCGCCTCCATGTGTGTCTTTGACATGAAGTGGACGATGGTTGTTGAACAAAACAAGGATGAGATTCTTACGCTTTTTACCCGCATAGAGAAAACCATGACCATCATCGGGCTGACGATGGCCGCTGCCATCTCATTGTTACTCTTTTTCCTGATTAGAAAAGTAATTATCGCTCCCATAAATCAGCTTTCCAATGCCACTGAACAGCTAAAAAAGGGTAACTATGATGTTCGGGTTGAAATTAATAGCAACGATGAGGTTGGCCTGCTTGGCGGCTCCTTTAATACAATGGCCGAAGACATCCAAAGGTCTACCCATGAATTAGAGAGCAGCAATCAGCAGCTGGAGCAGCGAGTTGAATCTCGCACCAAAGAACTAAGCGTGGCCAACAGCCAATTGTTGCAGGAAGTGACAGGGCGCAAGCAGGCCCAACGCGAGGCTGAACAGGCCAATCAGGCTAAGAGCAAGTTCCTGGCCACCATGAGTCACGAGATTCGCACCCCCATGAATGGCGTGCTGGGGATGTTGCATCTGCTGCAAAAAACGCAACTGAATTCTAGACAGCAGCGCTTTGTTGGCACCGCAGCAGGTTCTGGCAAGCTGCTGTTAACGGTGATCAACGATATCCTGGATTTCTCCAAGATAGAAGCAGACAAACTGGAGTTGGAATCGGCCCCCTTTGATCCAGCCGCGCTGCTGGAGGAAACCGCGACACTGTTGGCAGGCGCTGCCCAGAGCAAGGGGTTGGAATTGATATGTAAGCTAGCCCCCAACCTGCCGCGTCTGGTAAAGGGCGATCCTACCCGTTTAAAACAAGTGATAACCAACCTGACTGGTAACGCCATCAAGTTCACCGAACAGGGAGAGGTGCTGCTTTATCTGAGTGAAGCAAAGTGCGGTGAGTCCCTGGAATTTGCTGTTATCGACACCGGGATCGGCATGACAGCTGAGCAACAGCAAGCGGTATTTGAGGCCTTTAGCCAAGCTGACAGTTCTACCACTCGCAAATACGGCGGTACCGGACTGGGGCTGGCTATTAGCACCCGCCTGGTAGAGAAAATGGGTGGCGAGATGACGTTAGAGAGTGCGCCAGGTCACGGCTCGAAATTCAGTTTTTGCCTGCCGCTGGAGTGGTTTGATGATGAGCTGGAAAGCAGGTATGTCTCTGAATCCTTGTCTGCACAACGCATTCTGGTCGTCGATGATAATGACAGCAACCGAGAAGTGCTCACGAATCTGCTGGAAAACTGGGGTATCAAAAATATCGGCAATGCTGCAAGTGGCCCAGATGCGTTGCGTCAACTGCGTGCCGCTGTGGACATTGGGCGGCCGTATGACATGGCGCTGTTGGATATGCACATGCCAGAAATGGATGGCGTCGAACTGGCGCTAGCCATTCGGGCGGACAAGGGACTGAGCAGCATGCAACTGCTGATGCTCAGTTCGATGAATCGTAGTGAACCGGTGCCTGGGCTGGATGCCTGGCTCTCCAAACCTGTCCGACAATCGACTCTGTACAACAATCTGTTGCTGTTGCTCGGTGAAACGCCGCCAGAACAATCCCAGATTAACAATCATGCCCAACTTGAACCCTGGTGGTTCGGCGGTCAATGGCTGTTGCTGGCGGAAGACAACGCAATTAACCAGCAGGTGGTCGAGGAAATTCTGGCTGATGTGGGTTTACATCTTGATATTGTAGAGAACGGCATGGAAGCACTGCGAGCAGTGCAGGAAACAGACTATGCTGCTGTGCTGATGGATATTCAGATGCCGATTATGGATGGTATTGAGGCAAGCAAACAGATTCGTGCGTTAGGCGGAGCCTATACCAAGCTTCCGATTATCGCCATGACAGCAAACGCGCTAAGCGGTGACCGGGAAAAGAGCCTGGCCGCCGGTATGGATGGGCATGTGACTAAGCCTATAAACCCGGAAGAGGTATTTCAGACCTTATCTCAATGGATTAAGCCGGGCGAAAAGCCGGATGGTGAAGACAACAATTTAACAAACGCACCGGATATCGACGCCTTACCGGAGTTACCGGGAATCAACTTGGCGGCTGGCCTGGAACGTATGCGCGGCAACTGGCCGGCCTATAAAAGAATCTTAAAAGGTTTTGGTGACAAACAGTCCGACGCAGCTGATGTCATCGAAGAGCACGTAAGGCAAGGCGAACTGGCAGAGGCAGCGCACCTGGCACATACCCTAAAAGGCAGCAGTGGTAATCTCGGTGCCGAAGCTCTGTTCCAACAAGCCGCGGTTATAGAGAATGCCTGTCGAGCGGGTAATAAAGACGAAGCGACTGCCGAAATAAATGATTTACGTGCATGCTTGCAGGAAGTGATAGCTGGTTTAGTGGTTCTTGAGCAGGATGAAGACATGCAAATAAATGCTCAGCAAGAAGTGAAAGAGATTGATTACGGAAGCCTGCGTGCCCTGCTTAGACAGATAGAAGGTTCATTGGATACAGATTATGGTGAAGTACAGATTTATCTTGCAAAATTGGAGAGCCACATTGCCGGCGCGGAATTAACGACCCTGTTCAAAGAATTAGAAGGCGCCTTGAATAGTTTTGATATGGATGCCGCTAGAGGGGCTATTCAGAAAATGATGGCGCTAATTTGTAAACCGGTCTAAGAAACACATAGGCTTGAGCGCGTGTGTAAATGGTAAAACTATCGGTTGTTAAGATTTATGGATTCAGACTAGATCCGACACTTCTGCGTGACTGAGCGCCTGCGCGTGAGTTAGGTATTCCGAAATGCTTTCTCCCGGCTGGGCTTTTCTGAACTACTCCGTCACTTAGTCCAGCTTTAAGTTGCTGGTATCAATATCAGCTGGCGGGACTTTTTCATGCTGCATAACATCCTCACCGGCAGCGGCCATGGACAGTTCGCTGATGTCGATGTTGGCTTCTGGCGCGGGCTCATACTGCATCACATCTTCACCTGCCTCACCCATGTCGAGATTGCTGATGTTGATATCCGGTTCCGGGATGGGGGTGTAGTCGGTGACGTCCTCGCCTACCTCGCCCATGGATATCTGGTCGATGTTGATCTCAGGTTCAGGAGTGCTTGTTGCTTCAACCAGCGTTTCGCCGACTGAGTCCATTATCAGGCTGCTGGTGTCGATGTTCGCTGGCGCGGCTGAAGGAGTTTCGTCCATAGTGCTGCCGGTTGCTGCCAGTGATGCGCTATCGAGTGAGGTGTCACTAGCCTTGGTTGTATCGGTTGCTGCTTCGCTCACCATTGCGGCGACGGCAGCTGCCAGGCCAGCGTTGTTGATAGCCGCTTTGTATTTAAGTGCGGTTTGTTTATCCAGACCTTTTTTTACCGCTAGTTTGCGACCAGAAAACATTGGTTCGACCTTGTCGACGCTGGTTTTAAAAAGCTTGGCTATGTTTTGTTTGACCTGTTCGATCTCGGCACCTTCTGATAGTGTGCCATTGACTAGAATCTGGAACATTGCTTCACTCATGGTTCAAAACCCTTTTGTCGTCATGCTTTTAGTCATGTTTATGACATCGGCAGGATAGCTGGTTTTTACAGTTTAGCTAAGGGGGTGTTTAAGGTCGAGTAGCTGTGAAGGTGGCCCGCATCGGCGCCGGGTAGCCTTCGGCTGTTTTGCTGTGGTCGTCGGGATCAAGGTAATCAATCAGTGACTCGTATGTCATCCATGAGGTCGTGCGTTGTTCTGCAGTGCTGGTGGTGGTGGCATCAACAAGCTTGATGTCTCTGAGGCCACAACGTCGCAGCCACAGCTCAAGCGTGGCGCAGGAGGGGATAAACCAGGTATTTCGCATTTTGGCGTATCGCTGTTCCGGCATCAGGCATTCTCCCAGTTGACCATCTATGACGAGTGTCTCCAATACCAGTTCACCGCCTTGGCGCAGGTTGTCGCGCAGTTCGATCAGGTGGTCCAGTGGTGAGCGGCGATGGTAAAGCACACCCATGGAAAAAACCGTATCAAAGGCAGCCAGTTTCTCGGGCATGTCCTGAATGCCGAGTGGTAGTACGAAGGTGTTGTGCTCGCCGGCAAAGTGTTTGATGGTTTGGTGTTGCACCACGAACAATGGTGATGGGTCTATGCCAATCACCAGTTCAGCGCCGGCCCCGGCCATGCGCCAGCAGTGATAACCACTGCCACAGCCGACATCAAGAACGGTTCGGCCTTTAAGTGGCTGGATGTGATCCTTGAGGCGATCCCATTTCATGTCAGAGCGCCATTCTGTATCAACCTCAACGCCATGAATCGAGAATGGGCCTTTGCGCCAGGGCATCAGTTGTCTTAAGGCGGTTTCTATCGTCTCGCGCATTTCAGCAGAGCAACTGTTTTCATCGCCGACAGTGATGGCGCTAGCATTCAAGTCGACCTTGCCGGGTTCAATGACAGGCAGCGCCTCAAGGGCGGCAAACCACCTGGGCAGATCGCCATGGCGTGCGGGGCTGAAGTTTTTTTCGAGCAGGCCAGGCAGTGCTGCGGCCAGTGGCTCAAGTTCGGTGCCGTTTAGTTGCTGGTAAAGTGGGCTGAAATCAATCATTTGATGGCAAGGATGGAGGCAAAGTTAAAACACTGAAACCAGCTGCTGCTCTGTTTGAAGCCGATAGCCTTGAGGCGTTGATGGTGTTGTGGCAGTGATTCCGGAATTAAAACGTTTTCCAACGCAGAGCGTTTCTGGCTGATTTCCAATTCGCTATAACCGTTGGCCTTTTTAAATGTCAAGTGCAGCCTGTCCAACAGTTCGGCTTCGCCGGTATCATCAAACACAATTTTTTCTGACAAGACCAGCACGCCACCGGGCAACAGTCCGGCATAAATATTTTGCAGCAATTGCAGGCGTTGGTCTGGCGGTAAAAACTGCAACGTGAAATTGAGTACGACCACCGAGGCGGACTCGAACTTGAGTTCGCGGATGTCAGCGCAAAGCACGTCAACTTCAATCGGTGAAATATCATCGGCAATATTGTCGCGGCACTGTGTCACCATGGCCTCGGAATTATCAACGGCGATGATGTGGCAGTCATGATGGGAGATGCGTCTGCGCATGGATAGTGATGCCGCACCCAATGAACAGCCCAGGTCGTAAATTTTGCTGCCTGGCTGGGCATATTCCTGGGCCAGCAGGCCGAGCATGGTGATCAGGGTGCTATAACCGGGCACCGAGCGGCGGATCATATCGGGGAAGACACGTGCAACGGCGTCGTTGAATTCAAAGTCAACGATTTTTTCGTGGGGTTTGGCGTAGATGGCGTCTGGGGTTTGTTTATCGCTCATGGGGATGGTATCGGCTGATTTTTGCAGGCCCAATAATACACCAAATGCCTGGGGCACAGGGGGTACCTAAGTTGAAGTACAATGTTTTGCATGGAGATTGTTGATAGCCATTGCCATCTTGATGTTGCCGATTTCGATGCCGATCGTGATACTGTGCTGGCCGATTGTCGGGTCCAGGGTGTTACTAGAATAGTGGTGCCGGGGATTGTCGCGCCTGGCTGGGATAAGCTGTTGCAGGTTTGTCAGCAGCCTGGGCTTTATCCTGCCCTGGGTCTACACCCGGTTTACCTTGATGAACACGGTGAGGACGACCTGAAAATGCTCGAGCAGCGTTTACTTGATGAGACTGACGTGGTGGCCGTCGGCGAGATTGGCCTGGATTTTTATCTTACCGGTCTGGACAGGCAGCGCCAGATAGAACTTTTTGAGGCCCAGCTTGTCATTGCCAACATGGTTAATCTGCCGGTTATCCTGCATGTGCGCAAGGCCCATGATCAGGTGATTGCTATTTTGAAACGTTTCAGGCCCAAGGGCGGAATCGTTCACGCATTTAATGGCAGTCTTGAGCAAGCGCAACAATATATAAATCTAGGTTTTAAACTTGGTTTTGGTGGCATGCTTACCTATGAGCGTTCAAGCAAGTTGCGTAGCTTGGCGAAACAGCTGCCCCTGGAAAGCATGGTGTTGGAAACCGATGCGCCGGATATGTCTGGTGAACCTTGCCGCGGTCAGCGCAACAGCCCCCAATACCTGCCGCAATATCTGGCGGTATTGGCAGCGCTCAGGGATGAGAGTGCCGAGCGAGTTGCGGCAGTGACAACCCAGAATGTGATGAGCGTATTGGCAATTAAATAGAAGTGCTGTTAATCACAGGCAAAAAAGCAAAAATAAAATAGGTGCATGGTGAAATATAAAATCATTCCGGTAACGGCCTACCAGCAAAATTGTTCTTTAATCTGGTGTGAAAAAACCAGCAAGGCAGCATTGATTGATCCGGGTGGCGACATCGAGGTGCTGTTGGCTCAGGTGGATGAGTTGGGTTTGCAGTTGGAAAAAATCCTGCTCACACATGGCCATCTCGATCATGTCGGTGGCGCAAAGCAGATAGCAACAAAACTTGAAGTGCCAATCATTGGGCCGCATCAGGCCGATGCCTTCTGGTTGCAGTCACTGCCAAAGCAGTCAGAAATGTTTGGTTTTGCCTATACTGATGCCTTTGAGCCAGATCAATGGTTGGCAGAGGGGGCGGAGATCAAGGTTGGTGATATGCATTTATCGGTGTTGCATTGCCCTGGTCATACACCAGGGCATGTGGTTTTTTATAGTGAGACTGATGGTTTGCTCTTTGTTGGTGATGTTTTGTTTCAGGGTTCAATCGGCCGTACAGATTTTCCACAAGGTGATTACGATGCGTTGATTGCTAGTATTAAACAAAAACTACTGCCCTTAGGCGATGAAGTGATGTTTGTGCCTGGTCATGGGCCCATGTCTAGCCTCGGGCATGAACGGCAAAACAATCCTTTCTTGCAGAATTAAAATAGAATCGTTAGAAACTATTTGGAGATAAGAACTTGTCATCTAAAACCATATTTCTGAACCAGAATGTTTATGATTATCTACGCGATGTTTCATTACGCGAATCCGATCTGATGGCGGAACTGCGGCATGAAACCGCCGGGCTTGAGATGGCGGTGATGCAGATAGCACCTGAACAAGGGCAGTTCATGAGCTTGTTGGTGCAGCTGCTGGGTGTGCGCAAAGCAATCGAAGTTGGCACCTTTACAGGTTATAGCGCCCTTGCCGTTGCCATGGGCCTACCTGAAGATGGTTGTTTGGTCGCTTGTGACATTAGTGAAGAGTGGACCGCCATAGGCAAACGATATTGGCAGCTTGCCGGTCAGTCAGACAAAATTGATTTGCGACTGGCGCCGGCTATCGAAACCCTGGATGATTTATTAAACAATGGCCAGGCAGGTGAATTTGATTTTGCCTTTATCGATGCCGACAAACAAAATTATCTTAATTATTATGAACGCTGTTTGCAGCTGCTGCGTCCCGGTGGTTTGATAATGGTGGATAATGTTTTGTGGGATGGCAGTGTCGCCGACCCTGAAAACCAGAAGCCTGATACCTGTGCTATACGTGAATTTAATTCATTTGTTAAAAGTGATGCGCGGATAGATATCAGTATGATTC
>Ga0316207_10003012_pt1 | contig 16258 bp, 15 predicted proteins | sample 6weekpyrite_MG_FD_204943 | JGI IMG/M metagenome (GOLD analysis project Ga0316207, IMG submission 204943) | Microbial mat bacterial communities from mineral coupon in-situ incubated in ocean water Damariscotta River, Maine, United States -... | ecosystem: Environmental > Aquatic > Marine >...
TTTTACCTCTTGGGTTTGCATAATAACTAAATCGCTATCCTTGGTCCATTGTTCTAAATAGGTAAAGTTTTTACCATAGCTATTATCTATAACAGTATGTTTTTTTGTAATTAAGCAGGACAAAATGTGCCCATGCAAACGATTAGTTTCAACTTCACTATAACGATTAAAATACTCAGCAGCACGTTGGCAAAGTTTTGTACAATGTCTTTCCCATAAGTAGGCTATAAACTTATCAACAAGGCGTGATTTACTTTTTGAACTAACCCTGCGGATAATGGCTTTAAAATATAGATCTGATGAGTTGATGATTAGTGGCCAGTCAAAGTTACTTTTTTGTTCTTCGTTATGCCCCTCACAGTCCCAACGGTTCAGTATTAATTTATTCTGAGAGTTATTGTCATTATGTGTAGTGGTAACTTTGCTATTCCAAAGCATGTGCGCAGTATCGGGAAATAATAATACATTATCACAAAACTCTTTGGCTATAGATTCACTTTTTTTATCTCTCACAACAATAGTTAAATCTTTGTGTTGTTTAAATACGCGTATGTCATTGGCTTTCTGTATTTTGTCACTATAAAAAATAGTTTGTGGAAATATAATAGTATTAATTAAAGGAAAGTGCTCAATAAAAAGTAACCTACAATTTTGATGTGCTTCATAAATATCACCAAAATTTCCACCACCATGAAAAACAATACTCACTTCATTATTGTTTTCAGATATTATTTTTTTTACTTTTTCTATATTGGCATTTGATGCTGTATATTGCGCTAAAATTTCAATGCCCGATTCTTTTAAAAGCTCAATAGCTCCAAGGTAAATTAGTAAATCACCTATATTGTGGTGAGTAGGGTAGTCTATATAAATGATTTTTTTAAATTTAATGTGATTTGTTATTTCAAACAGAGAACTCTTTAATTTTCTCATTATTTTACTATGGTTTGACATGGATAAGTTTTTTCCTTAAAAATTCAGCGGTAATTAACCTAAAAATACTTGTAATCATAATAGCAAGGGCTATTCCTTCAATAGCTAGAAAATCGAATATCATTAAGTTAATTAATAGCACTATAAAAGTAATTACCTGTCTCGGAATGTTGTAATGAGGTTTGCCCATAACATTAAAATCTTGAAGTACAATCGCATTAATACCTGAAAATAGCGCAGCAGTGAGTAATAAAGCTATTACGAGCCCTGTTTGTTCAAACTCTTTTGATATGGCTACGGATAATATATAAGGTCCTATAACATAGGATAAAATAGCGATTAATATTATAAAGGGAATGATATAAGTATATTTCACCTCAAGAATATTACCTTTACTATTAATTCTCTTAGCAAAATAAGTCATAGCTAAAACGTTAAAAAAACGATTAATAATCATCATTACACTGCCAATAGTAGAATATATCCCTAGCTCAGTCATGCTTAGGTGCTTTGCAATAAATATTTTATCAAAGTTGAGAATGAAAGTGGTCAAGATAGCTGAAATACTTACTCCGCCAAGATAAAACCAATATTCTGGAACTTTTGCATAAGGTAAGTCAGGTTTAAGTTTGAAAAGATTATTTAGGCCATAAATCTTATAAAGTGCCATTAAAAGATATACTAACTGCAAAACCCCACCGCCAATATAAATGGCGATTAATTTGCTCGGTTGAACTTCAAGAAAGATAAAGGATAAAAAAAGACATAATGTTGTACATTGCCCTAGAAATAATCCTTTGAAATAAGCGCTCAAGCTATCATCTTTTTTTAAAAGCTCTAAAGCACTTATATTGAGTGCTTCAATGACAACTAAAAATAATAAATAGTCTAATTCAACATCATACGTATATTCTTTACTGAACAGTGTTATTAGTAATGCTACTATGGAGACAATTGCAAATATAAAGAGTGGACTAATAAAATGTTTTTTTTCTTTCCAAAAGTAAAGGTACCCTGTAGATAAACCTAATGAAGAAATAGCGCCGATCATAATTTTATATGACAAATATAGTTGAATTTCCCCTCTTACTTCTAACCCGAAGTGTATGGCAGTAAAATATATGACTATTAAATTTAACAGCATGGTAGCGTAACTGTAAAACATATTACCAAGCACAAAGATACTCACTATCAGAAGGTTGAAATTTGAAATAAATTAAAGTTAGAAGTCTATAAACTTACTAATTATAAAGTTGAGAGTAACGGGGCATATAATCAACTATATTAAGTAATGGAGTAACTTAGTATTCGTAGGGCTGACTTTCCGTAACCAGTTTGTGTAGTATCTCAAAAGTTACCTATGCTTTCAAGCTTGCTATTGTTATTATCAACAGGCATTATCTTGCTCTTTAAAGCTCGGGTAACGTATTCATAAAACTATTGAAGTGGATTAGTAACTTTTTCCCCCAGAACGATAGAATTACTTTATTCAGGTAAAATAGTGATGTTTGAAGTCGTTTTGAATGTTTGTAGAGTGTACCTAAAAGTCAAAGTGAATATATAAATGAAAATAGCAGTCGCAGGTATAGGTTACGTTGGCTTATCTAACGCTATATTATTAGCACAACAAAATAGTGTTATAGCAATAGACATTGTTGAAGAACGGGTAAATCTAATCAATAATAAGCAATCAACAGTTGCTGAGTTAGAAATTGAAGATTATTTAGCGAATAAAGATTTAACACTTACAGCAACTCTCGATATAATAGAAGCTTATTCTGATGCAGATTATGTCATTGTAGCTACCCCAACAAATTACGATCCACAAACCAACTATTTTAACACCTCTTCTGTTGAGGAGGTCATTAAAGACGTTCTTGATATTAACACTAATGCAGTAATCATAATTAAATCTACTGTTCCAGTAGGTTATACCCAGCGTATTAAAGAAGAGTTTAACTGTGAAAATATTATCTTTTCACCTGAATTTTTAAGAGAGGGGACAGCACTTTGCGATAATTTACATCCTTCTCGTATCATTGTTGGAGAGCAATCCGAGCGAGCTAAAGTTTTTGCAAATTTATTAGCTCAAGGTGCAGTTAAAGAAAATATTGACATCTTATATACCGACTCAACTGAAGCTGAAGCGGTAAAATTATTTTCTAATACCTATTTAGCTATGCGAGTTGCTTATTTCAATGAGTTAGATACTTATGCTGAAACCCATGGTTTAGATACTAAGCATATTATTGAAGGGGTGGGTTTAGATCCTCGCATTGGTGATCACTATAATAATCCTTCTTTTGGCTATGGTGGCTATTGTTTACCTAAAGATACAAAGCAACTGAAAGCAAATTATAGAGATGTACCTAATTCTTTGATCAGCGCTATTGTTGAAGCAAATACTACGCGTAAAGATCATATTGCTGCGTCAATTATTAAACAAAACCCAAAAGTTGTAGGTGTCTATCGCTTAATTATGAAAAGTGGCTCAGATAATTTTAGAACATCCAGCATTCAGGGCATTATGAAACGTATTAAAGCTAAAGGCATTGAGGTAGTTGTTTATGAACCTGAACTTGATGAAACAGAATTTTTTAATTCACGAGTGATAACTAATTTAAATGAGTTTAAAAAACTTTCCAATGTAATCGTTTCTAATCGAATGGCCGTAGAGTTGAATGACGTTAAAGAGAACGTTTATACTCGTGACCTGTTTGGTAATGATTAGATAGCAGCAATTAGGTTAAAATAAGTTACGCTAGTTTTCTAAAAAAAATTTAATATAAGATAAAATAAAGGATTAAAATGAGCAATAAAATAACAAAAGCAGTAATCCCCGTAGCCGGCTTAGGCACACGTATGCTGCCAGCAACAAAGGCTATTCCTAAAGAAATGCTGCCTATTGTTGATAAGCCGTTAATACAATATATTGTTGATGAATGTGTTGACGCAGGTATTACTGAAATTGTACTAGTAACGCACTCCTCAAAAAATGCCATAGAGAATCATTTCGATAAATCTTTTGAGCTTGAAACCACATTAGAAAAGCGTGTTAAACGTCAATTACTCGATGAAATTCAAGCTATTTCTCCTAAAAATGTGACCATATTGCATGTTCGCCAAGGTGAAGCGAAAGGGCTTGGTCATGCGGTATTAAAAGCGCGCCCTATTATTGGTAATTCACCTTTTGTCGTTGTGCTTCCTGATGTGATTTTAGATGATGCAAAGGCTGATTTAAAAACTGAAAACCTAGCAGCAATGTTGGCACGGTATAACGAAGTGGGTGGCTATAGCCAAATAATGGTTGAACCCGTGCCTATGGAACAAGTCAGTAGCTATGGTGTGGTTGATTGTGCTGGTCATGAATTAGTACCGGGCGAGTCGAAAACCATGACTGCTATTGTAGAAAAGCCTCCTGTTGATGAAGCACCATCTAACTTAGCCGTAGTTGGTCGTTATGTTTTATCAGAAAAAATATGGGACTTATTAAAGTTAACTCCACCGGGTGCTGGAGATGAAATTCAGCTAACCGATGCTATTGCTATGCTGATGGAAAAAGAAACGGTTGAAGCGTTTCATATGACGGGAAAATCTCATGACTGCGGCTCTAAATTAGGTTACATGAAAGCAAATGTTGAGTATGCGCTGCGCCATAGTGAGTTAGGTTCAGACTTTAGCGATTTTTTGCAAACGTTAAAATAGCTTAAATATACCATTTACAACCTATGGAACTTTTTAATAGCCATCCAGTCATTTCAGAAGCAGCTGAGCTTGCAAAAAAACGCTCAATTCTAGCGCTTTTTGACACCCCAAACCGCGTTAACAATTTCTCCGTTAACGCAGCCGATCTTTATCTTGATTATTCAAAACAAAATATTACTAAACCCGAGCTAGATAATTTAATCTCTTGGGCTATTGATAACAACTTAGCCAAAAAAATTAATGCCATGTTTAATGGCGAAAAGATTAACAATACTGAAAATCGCGCAGTTTTACATACGGTATTAAGAGCACCTAAGAATGTGCAAAATGCGGTGTTAGGCGAAGAGGCGTTGCAAGTTCAACAAACTGAGCAACGTATGGCGCAAATTGTTGATGATGTGCAGCAAGGTCGGTTAACAAGCTCAACAGGTAAAAGATTTACTGATGTTTTAGCTATCGGTATTGGCGGCTCTTATTATGGCATTAAGGTAGGTTTAAGTGCTTTACATCCATACCATAATACGGGTTTAAAAGTACATGTGTTAGCTAATGTTGATGGTGCTGCGGTTACTGAAAAGCTTGAAACTCTTAAGGCGGATACCACCCTTGTGGTTATCATTTCTAAAACCTTTACCACTCAAGAAACCTTATTAAATGCTAAAGCAATAAAGCAATGGATGTTAACCGAATTAAATGACAGTGCTGCTATTAGCAAGCAGTGGTTTGCCATCAGCAGTAATGTTGAAAAAGCACGAGCCTTTGGTTTAAATGCAAACCATGTGCTGCCAATGTGGGATTGGGTAGGTGGGCGGTTTTCATTGTGGTCAGCTGTTGGTTTACCGCTTGCTTTGGCAATTGGTAACGCGCATTTTGCTGAGTTAAAATCCGGTGCTTATCAAATGGATCAGCACTTTCAAACAGCTGATTTTTCGCAGAATATGCCAGTGCTTATGGCGCTCATTGGTATATGGAATCGAAACGCATTAAATTATCAAAGTTTGGCCGTTTTACCTTACGATCATGCGCTGCGAGCTTTACCAGGCTATTTACAACAAACCGATATGGAAAGTAATGGTAAATCTGCTTCAACAAAAGGTGAAAAATTAAACTGGGCGACGGCGCCAATCGTTTTTGGTCAAGAAGGTACCAATGGTCAACACGCGTTTATGCAATTAATGCATCAAAGTGATGAAATCATTCCAACAGATTTTATTGTTGCCTTAACTGGAACCAGCACGTTAATAGAGCATCATAAAGTACTGGTTGCTAATTGTTTTGCTCAAAGTGAAGCCTTGATGCAAGGAAAAACCTTAGCTCAAGTAGAAAATGAGCTAGCAAATAAGGGAATGAGCCCAGGTGAAATAACTCGTTTAGCTCGACATAAAACCATGAAAGGCAATACGCCCAGCAATACCTTGCTAATGCCATTACTTTCGCCAACATGTCTAGGGGCGGTTTTAGCGCTTTATGAACATAAAATATTTGTTCAAGGCTCATTGTGGCAATTAAATTCTTATGATCAGTGGGGCGTTGAATTAGGTAAACACTTAAGCGAACAAGTACTTACTTTAATGGCTGACAGCAATGCTAAGCATAAAGTCTCGCCATCGAGCATTGAACTAATTAAAACTTTTGTACAAAAACAGTGACACGATTCGCTTACAATTATTAAGCAGAAGAAACTTTTTTCTTATCGAGGAATAGGTTAAAATATGCACCGTTAAAAGTTGATTAAAAAACAGTTTAGTTAACTTATTGTTTTAATCTATAAAAGTAATCTATGAATATTTTAGTTGTTGATGATAAACAAAGTGTTAGAGATAGTGTTAGCCACTTACTAGTTTCGCTTGGCTATAAAGTTACTACTGCCGTTAACGGTTTAGACGGCTTTGAAAAAGCACAACAAACATCGTTTTGCCTTTATATTATTGATCATCTTATGCCATTGATGGATGGCGTTATTTTAAGTAAAAATCTCAAACAAAGCCCACTTTGTGCAAATACGCCTATTTTGTTTATGACCACACAAAATAAAACCAGTGTTGAAGAACTACCTGAATTTAGTTTGTTTAATGATGTAATAAGTAAGCCGTTGAACGAAGTTGATTTAGGAACGACTGTTAAACGTTTAATTGGCAATTCTTCCTCAAAAATAGCATCATAAATATATAATTGTTGGCAAAATTGTTCTATTCTTTACCCTTATTAAATTTTTAAATTGATATAAGAATAAAAATGAATGAACAGCAATTAGCACAACTACAAGCTGCTATAAAAACAATCCCCAATTACCCCATTGACGGCATTTTGTTCCGTGATGTAACCAGTTTACTAGAAGACGCTGATGCTTTTGCATTAACCATAAACTTGTTAACCCAAAAATATCAAAACCAAGGATTTACCAAAGTTGTAGGCACTGAAGCCAGAGGTTTTCTTTTTGGCGCACCGCTCGCTTTAGCGTTAGGTATTGGTTTTGTGCCAGTGCGTAAACCCGGTAAACTTCCTCGAGCAACCTATGCTCAAGCTTATCAGCTAGAATACGGTGAAGATGTTTTAGAAATTCACCGTGATGCATTAACAGCCCAAGATAAGGTGTTGATAATAGATGATTTACTTGCAACTGGCGGCACTATTGAAGCAACCACTAAATTAATTCGTCGTATTGGTGCTCAAGCAAGCGATGCCGGCTTTGTTATTTCGTTACCTGATTTGGGCGGTGAAAATCGTTTAAAAGCGATGAATTTAAATTCTTTTTCACTCGTTCAGTATGACGGTGAATAAAAATAGTGACGAGTAAATAGTTTCGAGTAGCGAAATAACTAGTAGTGAGTAATAAATAGTATGAGTTATCAGGTTTTAGCTAGAAAATGGCGTCCAAAAAACTTTGAGCAGTTAATGGGACAAGAGCATGTGGTAACAGTGCTGGTTAACGCTTTAGCTCAACAGCGTTTACATCATGCTTATTTATTTACTGGTACTCGTGGTGTTGGTAAAACGACCATTGCTAGAATTTTTGCAAAAAGTTTAAATTGTGAAATGGGTATTACCGCCACCCCTTGCGGAAAATGTGATACTTGTTTGGAAATAGATCAAGGTCGATTTGTTGATTTACTCGAAATTGATGCCGCTTCTAAAACTAAAGTAGATGATACCCGAGAAATTCTCGATAACGTACAGTATGCGCCTACTCGCGGACGTTATAAAGTCTATCTTATTGATGAAGTACACATGCTTTCGCGCCACAGCTTCAATGCGCTTTTGAAAACCCTTGAAGAGCCCCCTGAGCATGTAAAGTTTATTTTAGCGACAACCGATCCGCAAAAACTGCCGGTTACTGTGCTATCGCGCTGCTTGCAATTTCATTTAAAAGCATTAACCGTTCATCAAATTGAAACTAAATTAACTGAAATTTTATCACAAGAGCAAGTAACACACAGCAAAGGCACGTTAACTTTATTAGCAAAAGCTGCGCGTGGCAGTATGCGTGACTCCTTAAGTTTAACTGATCAAGCCATAGCGCAAGGGCAGGGCAATATAACGCTAGCTAATATTCAGCAAATGTTAGGTGGAATAGATCAAAATTGGGTTTATAAAATTGTTATTGCGCTGCTTAAACAAGATGGTCAAAGTTTAATGATATTAAGCCAAGAAATTGCGAGCTGTGCCCCCAGTTACACACGTTTGTTTGCTGAGTTAATACAGCTTTTTCATCAAATAGCTATCTTACAAATTGTTGACCAACATTTTGATTTACCAGCAGAGCATGCTCAATTATTGAAAAAATTCAGTCAGGCGATGTCGGCAGAAGATGTGCAATTATATTATCAAATCTGTGTCAATGGTCGTAAAGATTTACCTTATGCATCAGATGAGCAATCCGCTTTTGACATGACATTATTGCGTTTGTTCGCTTTTAAGCCAATGCAAAAAGGGCAGTTACCACCTGCAGAAGCCAATGTGCAGCACCAAGAGGTCACAGATGCCTTTCAAGAGCAAAATTTTGAGTTGTCTGCATCACCTAAAGATCTAATAGAAAATAAGCCAGCAAAAGTCGATGATGCAATATTAACAGCACCGGAAATTGCAGAGTCATCAACATCATCGCCAGATTTAACAGAGCACAAACTACCAGAGCCAGCATCAACAGTGCAGGAATCATCAGCATTAGTAGAACAAGAGCTAGCACAGCAAATGCAAGCTATAGAGCAGCAAGCGACTCAAATTCAAGAATCCACTTCTACACCTTCTCAAAACCTTAGTAGAGAAAATGTAGCTGTGAGTGACTTAGCAATTGATAGCCCTGTAAATGCTGTGCTCGCTACCCGAAACATGCTTCGAAGTCGTAAAAAAAAATTGGAGAAGCAAGAAAAAAAGCCCAGTGACGCCAATGCGCGTCAAGCTAATTTAGCTGAGCAGAAAACACCAAAAAAAGACACATCAGCTCTTGAAGAGAAAAAAGTAGAGCTTCCTAAGCCAGAGCAAGCTTATAAAGCTGAAGATATCGATCCCGCTACTATTCGCAAGGCAAATCAAGTGGATAAATGGGCACATATGATTGATTCAATGGAACTGATCGCACGTTTAAGGCAATTAGCCATTCATGCTACCATTGATGAAAACTCTACCGAAGACAATTTGATTTTACGTTTAGACCAAGCAACAAAACATTTATATACTGAAATTGCGCAGCAGCAATTACAGCAAAGTATTAGCCAGTTTTTATCGCGAGCAGTGAACGTAACTATTAATATAGTTGAAGAAACGGTTGCAGATCCCTATAAAATACAATCGCATATAAATGATAAACGTTATGATTATGCGAAAGAATTACTAGAAAAAGATAATATTGTTCAAGGGTTAGTACAATCATTTCAAGCAACTTTGGATGATGAAAGTATTTCAGCTATTTAGTAATTTCCCAATGAGTACATTGTTAATTACATTTTTATAATGTTGCTAGTACCTCATCTTGGTATACTACTAACAACAATGCTATTTGAAACTTTTTAAACTTTTAGACAACGAGTTTTAGAAAATAAACTTTACCGGAGAAACATTATGATGAAAGGTGGCATGGGCAACTTAATGAAACAAGCCCAACAAATGCAAGCAAAAATGCAAAAAGCTCAAGAAGAATTAGCCAATATGGAAGTTGTGGGTGAATCAGGTGCTGGCATGGTAAAAGTTACCATGACGGGCAGCCACAGTGTGCGTAAAGTTGAGCTTGATGATAGCTTAATGGAAGATGATAAAGATATGATTGAAGATTTACTCGCTGCTGCTGTGAACGATGCAGTGCGCCGCGTAGAAGAGCAAAACAAAGATAAAATGGGCGCTTTAACAGGTGGTATGCAATTACCACCAGGTATGAAAATGCCGTTTTAAACTTTTCAAAGAAAAAACATAACTAAAAGGCGCTTTTATTAAAGCGCCTTTTTTATGCCACGATTTATAAAGTAAAATTTTTTTTATTAATGGTTTACTTTACTTCTTCACCCGCTGCTTGTTTATCGGCATGATACGACGAGCGAACTAGTGGTCCACAGGCAGCATGCTCAAATCCCATTTTAGTGGCTTGTTCTTGGAACATAGCAAATTCATCTGGGTGCACATAACGCTCAACAGGCAAGTGATCTTTACTTGGTTGTAGGTATTGACCAATAGTTAACATGGTTACACCATGACTGCGTAAATCACGCATTACTTCAAGTATTTCTTCATTGGTTTCACCTAAACCAACCATTAAGCCTGACTTAGTAGCAACGTTAGGGTTTGCTGCACCAAAATTTTTCAATAAATCTAAAGACCATTGATAGTTAGCGCCTGGGCGGGCTTTGGTATATAAGCGTGGCGCAGTTTCCAAATTATGATTGAAAACATGGGGTGGATTTTTATTGAGTATTGCTAACGCTCTGTCCATGCGACCACGGAAATCGGGCACTAAAATTTCAACTTTAGTGTTTGGAGCTAGTTCGCTGATTTCTTTAACGCAATCAGCAAATTGCTGTGCACCGCCGTCACGTAAGTCATCTCGGTCAACTGAGGTGATCACCACATATTTTAATGCCATGTCTTTTAGGCTCAAAGCTAATTTTTTTGGCTCCTCAGTGTCTACTGCTAATGGACGACCGTGGCCAACATCGCAAAAAGGGCAGCGACGTGTGCAAATATCACCTAAAATCATAAAGGTAGCTGTGCCGTGGTTAAAGCATTCAGATAAGTTAGGGCATGAAGCTTCTTCACATACAGAGTGCAAATTATGCTTGCGTAAGTTTGCCTTAATACCATCAATACGCTCACTTGAACGTGGTAACTTTATCCGTAACCAACTCGGCTTGCGTAGCATGCTTTCTTTGGTGGAAGTGACAACCTTAATTGGAATATGTGCCATTTTATCGGCATCACGTAATTTAGTGCCGGGCACCATTTTTACTGTTTTTTTTACTGCTTGGTTTGTTTGGTTATTATCTTTAGGCATTTGCGTGCTCATAACTGCTAGGTAATCCTGTTTGGTAGTCAACATTGCTAACGTTTAACAAGTTGATGGCATGTTTAACTAGCGCATCACTGGCGCTATTAATATCTTGAGGACCTTGTAAGTCACACGTTTGTATCATTTCAAGGCCAGCATAACCACAAGGGTTGATGCGTAAAAAAGGCGATAAGTCCATATTAACGTTTAGGGCTAAACCATGAAAGGAGCAGCCTTTACGCACTCTTAAGCCTAAGGATGCTACTTTTTTATCATCTACATAAACACCCGGTGCATCAGGTTTTGGGTAAGCGGTAATATTATAATCATTAAGCGCGGCAACTATGGTTTTTTCGATCAGAGTTACTAGCTCTCTAACACCTATTTTTTTACGGCGTAAGTTAATCATAAAGTAAATAACTTGCTGACCCGGGCCGTGATAAGTTACCTGACCACCGCGGTCAACTTTTACCACTTCAATATCACCAGGCATTAATAAGTGCTCTTCTTTGCCTGCTTGTCCTTGGGTAAAAACAGGCGGGTGCTCAACTAACCATAATTCATCAGGTGTTTGATCATCGCGATTATCGGTAAAATTTTGCATAGCATGCCAAACTTTACTGTAATCCATGCTAGCTAGTTGTCGAATTATTAAGTCGTTTTTCACAGATAAACCTTATTTAATTTCATCTCTGATAGTATACCTGAATTTTAACGGCTAACCACTAAAGAACGTAACGGACTTGCTCTATGGCATTTAAGGTTTTATAAATTTTTTCAATATGTGCTTTACTGGTAACAGTAACGGGAATAGAAACCGAGTGATAATTACCTTTAGAGCTAGGAGTAATCTTGGTTGTATAGTCACCGGGGGTATGTTTTTGTAACTCGGCAATGATCAAATCAGGTAGTTCATCGCAAGCAATACCCATCACTTTAAAATTAAGTACAGTGGGAAAGTCTAATAGTTCGTCGAAATGGGTTTTCATGTTTTTCTCTACAAAAGCGAGTGTTAGCGAGCATTAAAGATGCGGCCAAAAATAATTAAACCATTTTATCACTAATTTAGGTAAAAGTTCTATTGGCGTTTACGCTTTATTGTCGCTAAGTGTTCACTCGAATATTTTCTAGCTTGCTTCGATGCGAAATCCTATTTTGATGGTAACTTGGTAGTGAGCGACTTTATTATCAACAATATGACCACGAGTCTCGACGACTTCAAACCAATCTAAATTGTTAACAGATTTTGAGGTTTCAGCAATAGCACTTTGAATGGCTTCTTCAATGCTAATGGGTGATGTACCAACAATTTCGAGTTTTTTGTAAGTGCGATGGTTTGACATAAAATACCTTTAATTTTGTTTTGAGATTTAAGTTAACATGCCTGTATATGTTGTTCAGGTATAATTACCTTAGTAGGCGGGAACTTGTTCGCGCTTGAATGAGCGCGATTAAAATCCCGCCTACAAGCAGAGAAATAGCACGTTTATATTTTAATTTCCCTTTCCCTGAGTTACCTGTATAGGCATGTAAATTAAAGATAGTCGATAAGATTTTTTTTGCTAGTTATAGCAAGAGGTATAAATAAAAAGAGCTACAAAAAGCAGCTCTTTAAAATATGTTTATGTAGATAACTCAGAATTGCTTTACAAAATAACTTGCAGATATTTCGTTCAAATTCTAGGAAAAAGCGCGGAGTTTATAAGTATAAATGAGCACTTTCGACAACGAAGTTGGATGAAATAGCAAAAAGTTACAACAGCTATACTCGTTCAATAACCATAGAGATACCTTGGCCAACACCGATACACATGGCACATAAAGCGTAGCGTTTATTGGTGCGTTCAAGCTGCTTCATGGCTGAAAGTACAATACGAGTACCACTCATACCTAACGGATGCCCTAAAGCAATAGCGCCACCTTGGGGGTTTAAGCGTTCATCGTTGTCGCTAATACCTAACTCACGAGCACTAGCGAGTGCTTGAGCAGCGAAAGCTTCATTAAATTCAATAATATCCATATCATCAATGGTTAAGCCAAGGCGTTTTAATAATTTGGCACTTGCTGGCGCAGGCCCTATGCCCATCACACGTGGCTCAATTCCAATAACCGCTGAACCAACAATACGCGCTTTTGGTGTTAAACCATTGGCTAATGCGGCTTCTTTAGTTGCTAAAATAACGGCTGCTGCGCCATCATTAATACCTGAAGCATTGCCAGCAGTAACTGAGCCGCCTGCTCTAAAGGGGGCTTTAAGGCTGGCTAGTTTGTCTAATGAACTCAAGCGAAGGTGTTCGTCATGTTCAAATACGATATCTTCACCTTTGCGCTGTGGTATAACCACAGGCACAATTTCTTGGGCGAAACGACCATCTTCTTGAGCTGCTTTGGCTTTGCTTTGGCTCCAAAAAGCGAATTTATCTTGATCTTCACGGCTGATATTAAATTGCTCAGCAACGTTTTCAGCAGTTTCGGGCATGGTTTCAGTGCCGTATATTTTATCGAGTTTTTTGTTAACAAAGCGCCAACCCATAGTAGTATCGAACATCGTTTGGCTGCGATCAAAAGCACTGCTGGCTTTACCCATAACCAGCGGGGCACGAGACATGCTTTCTACGCCGCCAGCAATTATAATATCGCCTTCACCAGCTTTTATGGCATTAGTTGCCATAGCAATAGCGTTAATACCTGAGCCACATAAACGGTTTATGGTGCAACCAGCAATACTGGTTGGGTAGTCAGCTAATAACAAACTCATGCGGGCAATATTGCGATTGTCTTCGCCGGCTTGGTTGGCACAACCTAATAAAACATCGTCAACTTGGTTTAAATCAAGGTTGGGATTACGGTCTTTTAAAGCTTTTAATGGTATTGCCGCTAAATCGTCAGCACGAACGTTAGCTAAACCTCCAGCATATCTTCCTATTGGCGTACGAATACCATCGCAAATATATACATCTTTCATTAGTCATTCTTCCTATTTAGCCATTTTAGGCTTAAGCATTTCAAAACCACTTTTTAATGTTGTAACTAAATGGTCTATTTCTTTTGTTGTCATTTGAGTTGAAAGGGTTGCAGAGCAAGTGTTGATCATCATCACACCATTATCAAACATGTGATCTAATAATTCACTGATAAGTTTACTTTCATTTTTATCAGCATAAGCTTGGCGGTAATTTTTTGGTGGCTCGGCTTTTAAATGTACTCTAAACATAGAGCCTGCACCAGTGACGCAAGCAGCAATACCAACGTCGCTAATGACTTTGGTTATTTCAGCTCGGGCATAAGTGGCTAAAGCATTAAGTTTTTCAACGGCAGCTTGGTCAAAATCACGCATGGCAATTAACCCTGCAGTCATGGTAATAGGGTTAGCTGAAAATGTGCCTGAATGGGGCAGTAAAACTTTAGGCTCGGTTGGGTCGAGCACTTTCATTACTTTATCGCAGCCTGCTAATGCACCTGCTGGAAAGCCGCCACCAATCACTTTACCCATAGCGGTTAAATCAGGATCAACACTATAGTTTTGTTGTGCGCCGCTATAATTGGTTCTAAAAGTGATAACTTCATCAAACACTAATAAAGCAGCGTTATCATCTGCCCACTTGCGCAGCGCACAAACGAATTCATCTGAGGCTGGAATTAAACCAACGCGGTGTGGTAGGAGATCGACTAACACACAAGCGATTTCATCTTTATGTTGATTTAAAATATTAAGGGCGCGGTCAACATCGTTAAATGGGATGATCACTACATCTTCAAGGGCTTTTTCTGGTGTACCAACGGCAACAGGAATACTGCTAGGCTTATCAACATCGCCCCAGTTACTTGGATTTGCTGTTTGACTCACTTCTGCGTAGTCATACGCGCCATGATAAGCGCCTTCAACTTTAGCTATTTTTGCTTTGCCAGTATAAGCACGGGCGGCTTTTAACATCGCCATTACCGCTTCTGTACCCGAGTTAACAAATCTGATTTTGTCAAAGCTAGGCACACGCTCGCACAAAAGTTGTGCGTAGTCTACCTCTGCGGTAGTAGCCATAGTAAAACAGCTGCCTTTGGCTAGTTGTGCGCTAACAGCTTCAACTATTGGAGTATAAGCATGGCCATGAATTAATGATGCCATATTATTGGCAAAATCAATGCGGGTAACGCCTTCAACGTCTGTTACATAACAGCCTTCGCCTTTTTCTGCGTAATAAGGATATGGTTTTCTAAAGATGGTATTACGGCTAACGCCACCGGGTAAGTACTTAACGGCTTTTGAAAATAATTGTTCACTTTTATTCATGATATTTACTCGCTTTATAAATTCTTATTTGATGGCATTAATTAGGCTAACGTCGGTTCTTGCTTGCACATAATCAAAGCTAACATTCGGGGCTAATTCAATTAGTGTTAAACCAGCATCAGTAACATCTATAACGCATAAGTCGGTATAAATTCGATTAACAACCCCTTTACCTGTTAGCGGAAATGAACAGCTAGGTAAAATTTTAGCTGCACCGGTTTTAGTGGTGTGTTGAGTAATAATGTAGATGGTTTTTACGCCGGCTACTAAATCCATGGCGCCGCCAACTGCGGGAATAGCATCGGGTGCGCCCGTAGACCAATTAGCTAAATCGCCTTGCGCTGATACTTGCATTGCGCCTAATACGCAAACGTCAATATGCTTGCCTCGGATCATCGAAAAACTGTCGCCATGGTGAAAATAAGCCGCACCGGGTATAGCTGTCACTGGCTTTTTGCCAGCATTGATCAAATCAGGATCTAACTCTTCACTGCTTGGCTCTGTGCCCATGCCTAATAGACCATTTTCTGTGTGATAAATAACTTCACGTCCAGCGGGCACATATTGGGCTACTTTTTCAGGAATACCGATACCTAAGTTGACATAGCTACCGTCTTCAATATCTTGAGCACAGCGTTGCGCCATTTGTTCGCGTGACCAACCAATGTTTTGTTTTTGTGTTTCGTTACTTATTGGGTGTTTGCTTGTGGGATTATTATTCATGGGTATACGACTCCCGCTTTTACTAATGTTGATTCTTGTTGTGGTTGGCTTACTTCAATAATACGATTGACAAAAATGCCCGGTGTAACAACGTTTTCAGGATCAATATCACCTAGCTCTACCATTGCATTTGCTTG
>Ga0316207_10003013_pt1 | contig 16253 bp, 15 predicted proteins | sample 6weekpyrite_MG_FD_204943 | JGI IMG/M metagenome (GOLD analysis project Ga0316207, IMG submission 204943) | Microbial mat bacterial communities from mineral coupon in-situ incubated in ocean water Damariscotta River, Maine, United States -... | ecosystem: Environmental > Aquatic > Marine >...
TGGGTTTCATTAACCGGACTCTCAAGGGCGCTAGATAGCGGGATTGGCGATTTTCTCAGCCCTGCCACCATTTTTCACAGTATGTCGATAATTACACTTGGCCTAAATCATAAAACCGCTCCGGTAAACATTCGTGAGCGCCTGGCATTCTCGCCAGAAAACCTTGCGTCTGCTGTTAAGTCATTGTCTGCATTAGGAAATATCAAAGAGGCCGCTATTCTTTCCACCTGCAATAGAACCGAATTATATTGCGCTACCGATAACAATGACGCATTAAACCAGCAGGCAATTGAGCAAATTGTTGAGTGGTTAAGCCAGTTTCATAACCTGAAAAGCTCAGAGTTTAGCGAGCACCTTTATACACATCGACACACAGAGTCTATACGCCATGCGCTACAGGTTGCCTGCGGACTTGACTCACTGGTGCTGGGTGAGCCACAAATACTAGGCCAGATGAAACAGGCATATGCCCAGGCAAATGAACAGGGCACCATGGGCAGCCTGCTAGGTAAGCTGTTTCAGCACTCTTTTTCAGTTGCCAAACAGGTGCGCACCGATACAGCGATTGGCTCTAGCCCGGTTTCCGTGGCATTTGCGGCGGTTAGCCTGTCTAAGCAAATTTTCGGTGAGCTAAATGAACATACAGCACTGATGATTGGTGCTGGTGAGACCATTGAGCTGGCTGCCAGGCATCTGCAAAGCAATAACATAAAGCACATGATTATTGCTAACCGGAGCGTTGATAAAGGCCAGGTATTAGCTGATCAGTTTGACGGCGAAGCCATTGCCCTGCCACAAATACCCGATTATTTACACAAGGCAGATATTGTTATCTCATCCACTGCCAGCCCCTTACCTATTTTAGGTAAAGGCGCGGTTGAAAAAGCCCTGAAAAAACGTAAACACAAACCAATATTTATGTGTGACATTGCTGTACCAAGAGATGTTGAAGCTGAAGTTAATGAGCTTGATGATGTATTTTTATATACGGTCGATGACCTGCATGAAATCATTCAGGAAAATATAGAGTCACGACAGGAAGCAGCTGAACAGGCTCACAAGATTATTGAAAATCAGGTTGATGATTTTCTAAACTGGGAACGTGCCCTCGATTCTGTAGAAGTCATTAGAGATATACGCGAAAATGCAGAAGTTATTTCAAATGAAATTTTACAAAAAGCACAGGCACAACTGGCTCAGGGAAAATCGGCTGACGAAGCACTGGCATTTTTAGCGCGCACGTTAACCAATAAATTATTGCATCAACCTAGCGCCACCTTGCGTCAAACAGGTGAAAATAGTCGCCATGATTTACTCGATTTTGCACGACAGTTGTTTATAAACTCAAATAAAAATTTATCGAAAAATACAGCGCCCCAAAAAAAAACACCTGAGAAAAAGCCACCCGAACAAAATAAACCTGAACAAAAAAATTAATTTTAATTAAAAAGAAACCCTATGAAAGATTCAATTCGTCGAAAACTAGAAACACTGTGTGAACGCCAGGAAGAGGTGGGCATGTTACTCAGTGAACCTGAGGTCATTTCTGACCAGAATAAATTTCGCGAATTGTCGATGGAGTATTCTCAATTAGAACCTATTACCAAAACCTTTACAGATTACCAGACAGCCGAAGACGACATCAGCGCAGCGGATGAAATGTTAAAAGAAAAAGATGCCGAAATGCGTGAGATGGCGGTGGAAGAAAAAAAGGATGCCAGTAATCGCATTGAAACATTAGAGCTTGAGTTACAGAAACTTTTATTGCCTAAAGACCCGCATGATAACAGCAATATTTATCTTGAAGTGCGTGCTGGAACAGGTGGTGACGAGGCTGCAATTTTTGCAGGCGATTTATTCAGAATGTACAGTCGCTATGCAGAAACTCAACGCTGGCAAGTAGAAATAATGAGTGAAAACCATGGTGAACACGGTGGTTACAAAGAAATTATTGCTCGCATTGTTGGTCAGGGTGCTTATTCAAAATTAAAATTTGAATCAGGGGCTCACCGTGTACAACGAGTGCCTGAAACTGAATCCCAGGGTCGTGTGCATACGTCTGCTGCAACGGTTGCGATCATTCCTGAGCCTGATGCTATGGAAGAAATAAATATTAGCATGTCTGATTTACGTGTAGATACTTATCGCGCATCAGGAGCTGGTGGACAGCACGTTAATAAAACAGATTCGGCTGTACGCTTAACCCATATCCCCACCGGCGTTGTTGTTGAGTGTCAGGACGAACGCTCTCAGCATAAAAACAAGGCTCGGGCTTTATCATTATTACAGGCACGCTTGGTCAGTGCTGAAGAAGAAAAACAGGCTGCTGAACAGGCTGAAACACGTAAGTCTTTAGTCGGTAGTGGTGATCGCTCTGAACGTATCCGTACTTATAATTTTCCTCAGGGACGCGTTACTGACCATCGCATAAATTTAACTCTGTATAAACTCGACGAGTTTATGCAGGGCGGTTTAGAACACATTATTTCACCATTGATTAATGAATATCAGGCAGAGCAGCTGGCGGCTTTATCTGAATAATAAATTTCAGAATAATCATTACTTAAATAGTCGGGTTATAAATTGCAAATTATTCAGCATTTAAAAAACGCCACTAATCAACTTGCAGGCATAAGCGACTCGGCTCGACTCGATGCCGAAGTTTTACTGGCTTACAGCCTGAATAAAAACCGCACCTGGCTTGCCACCTGGCCCGACAAAGAGCTTAAAGAAAATCAAAGCCAGGTTTTTAATGAGCTATTAAAAAGAAGAGAAAACGGTGAGCCCGTTGCCCATATCACCGGTACCCGCGAGTTCTGGTCACTCGATTTAAACATTAGTAAAGACACATTAATTCCCCGCCCCGAAACTGAATTAATGATTGAAGAAATTATCAATACCTACCCACAAACTTCAAACATTAACTGCCTGGATTTAGGCACCGGTAGCGGCGCTATTGCCCTGGCACTTGCATCAGAACGACCCGGCTGGACAATTACCGCTACTGATAAATCCATTGCCGCACTCGACATGGCGAAGCACAATGCTCAACGGTTACAGTTGAACAATATTCACTTTATATGTGGCAGCTGGTTTGATGCGTTATCAGATGAGCCAGCAACCGGGCAGTCACGGCTATTTGACATTATCGCCAGCAACCCACCCTATATCCCCCTTTTAGACCCACACCTGTCAGAGGGTGATGTTCGTTTCGAACCGATCAGCGCACTCGCTTCAGGTGAAGACGGCCTGGACGATATTCGCCAGATTTGCCAGCAGGCACAGAAACACATGAAATCCGGAGCTTTATTAATAATTGAGCATGGATTTGACCAAAAAGCCCAATTACATGAAATATTTATGGATTCAGGTTACAAAAATATACAGCAATTTTCTGACTTATCAGGACAATCTCGACTTACATGTGGAATTAAACCTTAATATTCAATAAGTTATATTTTTTCATTGTGCTTTGTCACAACCTTACAAATTACAGGTTATTATTAAAAAACACTTGTAAAATAACCACACTTCCTCTAACTTATTAGCTATGAGCGAAGCAGAAGAGCTAATTAAACGGAGAGAACTTCGGTTCTGTCACCTTCATCCCGACCCCAATCAGGCGCGCAGTGCCTTATTGTTACTATCAGATGCTGAGGGCGTGCTAGAAATTACTCTGGCGGATGAGTTATGTCTTTATATCACCTACGATGTTAGATATATGACACTTGATGCGATTGAAAAAGTTTTGATTCGCCTTGGCTATCATCTGGATAGCCGTTTGATATACAGAATGAAGCGCGCTTTATATAGCTACTCAGAAGAGACACAACGTGCGAATCTGGGCGTTTCTGAAAGCACCGATAATACGACTCAGGTATTTGTAAAACGCTACTCAAGCAACTATCACGGCTGCCGTGATAAACGTCCGGACCACTGGCGTAAATATTTGTAACAACCTTTTATCTACTCTTTAGTCTTCGGCTGCTTTACATTCTTCTGATGCTTTAATTTAAAGAGCACAAACACCCAGAAATAGACTACCTTTCCCTGATGGATATGCTCCTTTGCAGCAAACCTGCTATTATCGCCCCCTATGAATGACGAGCAACTACTTCGCTATAGCCGGCAAATTCTTTTACCCGGTTTTGATGAAAGCAAACAACAATCATTAATCGATGCCCATGTAATAATTATGGGACTGGGTGGATTAGGTTCACCTGTTGCTATGTACCTTGCAGCTGCGGGTGTCGGCAAACTAACGCTGGTTGATTTCGACCATGTTGATTTATCTAATTTACAAAGACAGATCATTCACCGCACTAGTAGCATTAAGCAGTCTAAGGTTGAATCAGCCTCTGCGGCTATTAAAGAACTCAATCCGGACATTGAAACGGTTTGCATTAATGAAAAGCTGGAACAGGCCGAGCTTGAACTCTTGCTAGAAAATGCCGATCTTTTACTGGATGCCACGGATAATTTTTCCAGCCGTTTTATGATAAATCGAGCATGCTTTAAAACTCACACACCACTCGTTTCCGGTGCTGCCATAAGAATGGAGGGCCAGGTCAGTGTTTTTGATTTTAAAAATCCAGATAGCCCCTGTTATCGCTGTCTTTATGATGAGGATGGTGAAGAGAATACTAGCTGTAGTGAAAATGGCGTTATGTCACCAATGGTAGGTATTATCGGCTCTATTCAGGCAATGGAGGCCATTAAACTTTTAACTGATTATGGAGAAACATTAACAGGCAAACTTCTCATCACCGATGCAATGTATCAGGACTGGCGCTGCATGAATTTTAAAAAATCAGCTGACTGCCCTGTATGTAGTCAGACAAAATCAAATAACGAATAAATAAGATAAGTCACCTAATAAAAAAATGAATCAAACAATAATCATACCTCGCACACTCGCCAATAGATTACTTACCCTGGCACAGCTTACGCCTGAAATAGAAATCTGCGGTTTAATTGCAAAAAACAGTGATGAAAAATTTCACGTTTATCCCGTTGATAATATTGCAAACAATAAAAGCTGTGTATTTGAAATGCAGCCCGAGCAACAAATTAATGCATTTAAATTAATTAGAGAAAAAAAACAAAAGCTATTTGCGATTTATCATACTCATCCAGATAGTGAGGCCGTTCCCTCAAAAAAAGATTTAAATGACTCCGCTTATAATGATGCTCTAAACATTATTATTTCTCTGAGCACAAAAGGCGTTCTAGATATGCGGGGATACTTTTATCAAAATGATAAAATAGAAAGCGTGGATTTAATTATTGATTAAACCTGCATATTTAACATACGCAATTAAACTGTTTTTTAATCGATCCTGAAATAGAAGCCGAAATAGCACACTAAACAAACCCAGAAACTAGCACAGATAATATAATCGGAAACAAAAACAGGGCTTCACTAAAGCCCTGTTTTTAAATAAATCTGCACAATAGCAACACAGCAACTAATATTGCATGATTTAAACTGTGTGCTTACAGGTTATAAAGCAGATTAAACTGTAATGAATCAACTTCATCACGAATAACATACTCAAGGCGCATATCCAGTTTTTTGCTAAGCGCAAAGTCTGCACCTACACCTAGCATTAAACCACTATCATCTCCAATATCGAAACCTATACGAGCAAGCCAGCCCAGGCGACCATTAATACCGCCATCAATAACATAATTACCCCATATGCCAGTGCTGTCATTATTAAAGCCATAATCCATAACACCGAATTCAACAGAACTGTATACACCTTCCATTAAATTCACCTGTGTCAGGTTATAAGCGCCGAAAAACTGAAAACCAACTTCATCATCAACCGGGCCACTAACTGAGTTTAGCGATAGCCCGGCACCAATAGAAAATTTGTTTTTGTCGAGTAAAGGCTTGTTTTCTTCGGCAAATACCTGAGATATCTGCGTTACAGAGAGTAAAGTAGCTGCCAAAACAGCAAAAAATTTGTTAGTACTGCGCATTTTGAGACCTTTTTCATTGAACTTATTGTATTTCTGAGGCATCTTAAACAGTGCGTAGCCATCGATCAAGGCGAACGTTTACGGAGTTTGATATAATCGACACCCTGAACACTCTGTATTTAGTCTACACTTATACATAAGCCACCTTACAACTACTATACTACTGATTTATATGAAGTTTTCTATTAAAACACCTATCAATACACCGTTTAAAGCCATTGGCCTGTTATTCATTTTAGGTTTATCAACAGCCGTTGCTAAAACAGACATCGCACTTGAAACCCTGAAGCCACTCGACGAACACAACCGTACGACGGCTGAAATTGTTAACCGTTTGGCCCAGCAACATTACCAGCGAACTCAAATTCGACTTGATAATAATCTCTCTTCAGTTGTATACAGTCGCTACATTAAAGAACTAGACGGTAATCGTAGCTATTTCATTCAGGCCGATATTGATGAGTTTGAGAAATACCGCTATCGTCTGGACGATGCCTTTCGTGCCCGAAAAGTAGACCCTGCTTTTGAAATATTTAATCGTTATCAACAACGCGTAACAGAAAGACTGCAATACCTTCTAACCACGATTAAACAGGGCGTTGAAAAACTGGATTTTAATAGCGATGCAACGATTTATATAGATCGTGAGAATCACGCATGGCCACAAAGCAAAAAAGAACTGGATAAACTCTGGCATAAACGTTTGACTAACAGCGCACTGAACTTGAAGCTATCCGGCAAGGAAAACGAAAAAATAACTGAGCTATTAACTAAACGTTACAAAAGCCAGTTAAAACGAATACAGCAAAACAATTCTGAAGATGCATATCGTGTTTATATGAATGCATTAACATTAAGTTATGACCCGCACACACAATATTTTTCTCCACGAGGAACAGAAAATTTTAACATTCGTATGCGTCTGTCTTTGCAGGGAATCGGTGCGATGCTGCAGTCAGATGATGACTATACAAAGGTAACACGTCTAATCCCCGCCGGGCCTGCTGATAAAGCCGGTGAGTTAAAAGCCAACGACAGAATCACAGGTGTTGGTCAGGGCGCTAAAGGTGAGATAGTTGATGTAATAGGCTGGAGACTGGATGATGTTGTGGATTTGATTCGCGGAAAAAAAGACACCATTGTGCGTTTAGCTATTTTAAAGGCTAATGCGGTTGATACATCTAAAACAAAAATCATATCTATTACCCGTGACAAAGTTAGACTGGATGAACAGGATGCCAGCAAGAAAATTATTGAATTAAATAATTATGGTAAAAAGTATCGTTTAGGTGTTATTGATATTCCAAAATTCTATATTGATTTTGAAGCAGCCAATAAAGGCGACCCTAACTACAAGAGCACAACACGTGATGTTAAAAAATTATTAAGCGAGCTTAAAGCAGACAAGGTAGATGGCATTATTATCGATCTACGTGATAACGGTGGTGGATCTTTACATGAAGTAAATACTTTAATAGGTTTGTTTATTAAATCGGGGCCAACGGTTCAGGTAAAAGACACAAGTGGTCGCATTTATGTATCTAACGATAAAGATAGCAAAGTTAGTTATACGGGCCCTCTGGCGGTTTTAGTTAACCGAATCAGCGCCTCTGCATCAGAAATTTTTGCTGGCGCAATTCAGGATTATCATCGTGGCATTATTGTTGGCACTCAGACATACGGAAAAGGTACGGTACAGGCCATGTTGCCTTTATCTAGCGGTCAAATAACCCTGACCCAGCAAAAATTTTATCGCATAACAGGCGGCAGCACACAAAATCGTGGTGTGATTCCAGATATTGCTTTGCCTTCACTTTATAATGTGACTGAAGTTGGTGAGAGTTCATTAGAAGCAGCACTTCCCTGGGATAAAATTAAAGCAGCCAACTTTAATACCTACGATGATTTTTCTCTAAAAATACCAAAACTAAAGGCTTTACATAATAAACGAATCAGCAAAGACCCTGACTTTATACATTTAACCGAGACAAATATTTTAATTGAAAAACGTCGTCAGCAAAAAGAAATTTCACTTAATGAAAGCAAACGTCGTCAGGAGAAAAAAGATCTTGAGGATATACAGATAAAGCTGGAAAACGATCGACGAAAAGCACTAGATATGACGTTAATCACTAGCCTTGAAGAACTCGATAATAAAATTGGTGACAACGAAGAAGACAGCAAACCTGAAGACGAATTAAAAAAGGATGACGGACCTACGCCATTACTAACCGAAACAGGTAATATTCTGATTGATTTTTTAAATCTTAATCACCCGGTAATTGCTAACCAGAACTAGGTTTATAACTTTCTTATTTTCAGGTCGATGCCGACATAAGCTTGGCAACGGCCTGACAAATAACTTTTCATACAACAGGACTTAAAATCAACTGATTAGCACTTGCAGTTAACAAACTTAAAACTTTACCCGTTAATGCAACTAATTAATGGCGTATTCCATCAACACCAAAACCACCAGCATATTTTTGCATAACTTCACGCACCGGATCCGGATAACCCACTATATCCATCTGCTGCATGCCTTCATTAAAAAACTGCTGACTATCTGCAGGTATGTTTTTTATTAACTGATCAAATACACTCTGCATTATTTGTGGATTATGGGAACGAGTGGCAACTATACCCCAGTTAAGATTCAGGATACGCCATGGCCTCATTGGGTTAGTTGCTTCAAGGTCTTTTTTAATCGACAGATCAGTTACTTCAATTATGTTCTTTATAACGTCACTTAATATTTCTAGTTGCTGATTGTCTTTGATGGTGTTTGCATAACTGGCGATAGCATTAACAATGATATCCAGTTTTATAACTTTTCCGTTATGTTTTTTTAACCAGAGAACGACAGGTAGTGATAAACGGTGTAACTCAAGCATTTGATCTTGCATGCCTCGTGATGCACAACTAACAGATATTTCATCCAGTAAATTTAATGCGTAATCACCAATTTTGGTTACTTCATCTTCAGCAATGTCTGGCTGGTTTTTATTATCTACATCCGATGAAAGGCGCAACATGATTTGTATGTTCTGACGTAATGCTTCAATCATTTTTAAAACCTGTTCAGATTCAGCTGTATCTGAAGACTGGAGACTTAAGACCAGGGCCTCTACAATCTTTTCATATTCTTTACTTAAATCATTAATATCTGTATCTAACATTACTCACTCATCCTAATTTGTATTGGGATATACTAACGCCATTGAAACTCAGGCTTAATAAAGGGCATCTTAATGCGTATTTTACACACTATGCTTCGCGTAGGAAATTTAGAAAAATCGATTAAATTTTATACAGAGATATTTAATATGCAATTACTCCGTCAAAAAGACTACCCTGCAGGTAAATTTACACTGGCATTTCTGGGTTATGGCGACGAAGCCAGTAATTCTGCATTAGAACTCACCCACAACTGGGATACCGATAGTTATGATTTAGGCACAGGTTATGGCCATATAGCACTGGAAGTGGATGACGTTTATGCAGCGGTTGAGAAAATAAAACAACAGGGCGGGAAAATACTTCGCGAAGCGGGCCCAATGAATGCTGGAACAACCATTATTGCATTTGTTGAAGACCCGGACGGTTATCAAATTGAGCTACTTGAACCGAAAAATTCTTAACAGAGTACCCATAATAGAAAGAACGAGCGAAGAAAACGAACGTAGACGGAAGTGAACCAGAGGGAAATGAGCCTGAAAAAATAAGCCTGGAAAAATGAACCCAAAAAAAATGAACTTATAGAAAAAGGCAATCAAAGAAAAACCTAAACGATTAATAATTAAATTTTAATTAACTTAAAGATTCAACCATTTTATCTGTCACGCGATTACGCCCACTTCGTTTACTTTCATAAAGGCAGTTATCTGCAGCCTTAACCAGTGTTGCACTGGACTGGTCATATTCGGCTGTCGCGGTTGCCACCCCGATGCTAACTGTCACCCAGGGACTAACTTCTTCATTACCGGCTTTTATTCTGGCAACTTCTACCGAACGCCGTAATCGTTCGGCTAATAACCGGGCGTGTTCTACGCTTGTATTGGGTAAAACAATCGCAAACTCTTCGCCGCCATAACGCGCGGTAAAATCTGATGTCCGTTTTAGTTGGCCTGACAACAACTTACCAACTGTAAACAAACACGTGTCGCCCATCTGGTGCCCGAAACTATCGTTGTATGCTTTAAAGTAATCAATATCCACCATCAGTAAACTTATCGGTGTATATTCACGCATACTGCGTTTCCACTCTTCTTCTAAAACCATATCAAAATAACGGCGATTATAGGTTCCCGAAACATCATCAACAATTGTCATTCGAGAAACCCGGCTAAATTGTCGACCAGATGTACGTAAAGCAAATATAACAACCAGCGCAATAACCGCAAATATTAACGCAATAACAAATAATGTCATCTGCCGTGACTGGTCATACTCCGCCTCAACTTTTTTATACGTTTCGAGCTGGCTATCAACAATACGATCTAATAAAAAAAGCACATTGGCACTGGCTGTTCGCCCTTCTTTAAGAATGGCACTTATATCTTCATCCTTATAACCACCAAATATAATCGCCTCTACCAGATTATCATGATATGGCTGTGCATAAGCGACTGAGTCATCAAGCTTGCTTAGGTTCTTAAGTAGTGTCTCATCAACAGTCGTGCTCAACAATTGATCACGGGCGTGGGCATAAATACCAGCCAAATGATGAAAATCTACAGACTTCTGGTCACGATCAAACACTTCTTTCATGTTAATCATGCGTTGAATCATCATTTCACGCTTCTGCACCGCATCACGCATGGTCATAACCAGGCGCACCTGCTCAGTATTGTTTTTTACCAGGTCAAAAGCAGCCTTACTCCAGGTATCCACCTGAACAAGCAATGTGCCCACAATAACGGCACAAAGCACGATCACAGCTGCAAACCCTAATAGCGTAGACTGGGTACTTATAAATTTGGGGAGTTGCATCATTAAAATTTAAATTATTATTTTGTTTACCTGTAGAATATAGCCTGTTTTTAACCAACAAGTAAGCCATCCATGGATATTGTTTATATTGACACCAATGAAGCCCTGGCGCTTTACTGTGACACAATTCGACTGAGCAAAGTTATTTGCATTGATACTGAGTTTCACCGGGAAACAACATACTACCCCGAGCTAGCTCTTATTCAGATTTCAGATGGTGAAAGCACCTGCTGCATTGACCCTCTAAAACTTACTAATTTCAAACCCTTTCTTGCCCTTTTAACGAACCCGAATATAACTAAAGTTTTACATGCCAGTGGACAGGATCTTGAAATATTTAATCATCTGTTTAAAACACTGCCTTCACCGATGTTTGATACCCAGATAGCTGCTGGCTTGTTAGGTTATGGTGACCAGATTGGTTACGCCGCTTTAATTAAAAAAGAGCTCAATATAGACATCGATAAATCTCAGTCACGTACTGACTGGTTAAAGCGACCATTAAATAAAGATCAGTTACTTTATGCCGCCAGTGATGTTTACTACCTGGCCAAAGCCTATCCTAAAATGATAGAGCAGCTTAATTCTCTCAATCGACTTGAATGGCTTCAGGGTGATTTTTCTGAACTGTGTATGCCTGCCAAATACAAAGTAGACACTAGTAATATCTGGAAAAAAGTTAAAGGTAATCAGAAGTTGCGCGGTTTACAACTTGCCATTTTACAGGCACTGGCAGCATGGCGAGAAGAAGTTGCACAAAAACGAAACAGACCGAGACGACGCATTGTTCCAGATGATGCTTTAATAGATATCGCTCGTTTAAAACCAGACAGTGCTGAAAAAATTAAAAACTTACGCTCATTAAATAAAACAAGATTGAGTAATGAGGATGCGGAGCAAATATTACAGCGCATGAAAAATACGCTTCGTATGACTCAGGAACACTGGCCAAAACATGTAAAACGACACAAACTTAATATGCGCGAAGAAGCTTTGGTGGATGCGCTTATGGGCTTATTAAAACTAAAAGCACAGGAGCATCGTATCACTCCGCTTAATCTGGCTTCTCGTAAAGATCTGGAATCTTTACTTCAGGGTAAAACAGACATTCCATTAATGCAGGGCTGGCGTTATGCACACGCAGGACAGGTTATTGAACAGTTTTTAGACGGTAAAAGTTTCCTTCAACTGATATCCGGCGAGTTACAGCTTCAGGTAGAGGACAAATAATGACTCAGGTAAATGGCATAATTGATTTTCTAAATCAGGCTGGCACAAAATTTAAAATTTTTGATATGGGCCGTCGAATAGAAGAAATTGACGAGGATAGTTTTCTTAGTTTTGAACAGGGTAAAACCCCTTACCCACTACCATTACAGCAACAGTCATGGTTAGGTTTTCTTGTTTGGACAGAAGACAAAAAATCTGAACTGGTAATCTGGTTTTTACGCTTCCCGCTCGATGCAGCGGGTAAACTCACATCGGGTATACGAGATGATTTTGTATTACGGCTGATTAATAAGGAGGGTGACGAATCACCCCAGCAAGATGAGTCAAACCCATACGGCTTCAAGCCCAAACAGGAACATATGGCGAGCTTTCATGCAAAAGCGGCAAAATTATTAAAGCAGCCTGCTTCAAGTTATTATGAGCATACAAAAGATTATTTTGCGGGCAAACCCGGTTTTGATCAGTGGTCATTTGTCGGTTTTCAGGGAATAGCAGATATAGCAACAAGACTGGACGAAGAGAACAATGCGGCTCTTATAGCCTCTGCTATTGAACAAATTCCAGCACAACCATTTGAAGCTTTAGCACAATGCCTTGAGCATGAAAAAATTGATTCAAATATTTCTCAGGCAATTATTAATGTTATCTGTAAAGAACTTGATAATGAAAAACCAGATGCTAATTTTATTTCTCTAGGTATACGCGCTTTATCACATTCGGCAGACCAGTCACTATTAGAACAAACACTTAATAAAGTATTAAACACTGAAACGGGATCACACCCTGAAGTATTAGCTTCTGTTTCCGGGCGCTGCTGGCTAACACTGAAAAACCAGGAAACCATTAATTTATTTCTTGAAGCACTGGCTAACTGCAATGAAGGTCAGGAATTTTTTAATCTGGTGATTGTAGATTTAATCAATATACCGGGTATGCAGGAAAGTATTTTGAAAGCGGTTAAATCAGCGGATAGATCTGAAGCTTTATCAAAAGCCATCGGCGAACTTTTCAAGAGCTTTACTTAATTAAGATCTCTCGACAAGCATGCACTCGCTTGATTGACATACTCGGGGACAGACCTCGCTTTTTGAGCTCTGTCCCCTGTGGTAACTCCATCAAGAGCTTTACAGAGTCGACTCACTACTCTGTCAGCTCCTGGTGGTATGGGTTAAGGGGACAGGGCTTAAAAAACAAGACCTTTCCCCGAGGGAGATACGCCAGAGCAGTGTGTTCACAAATCTAGAGTCCATTTCAAACAATCTTCATTATAAGCATCTTCCTATATACACTTCCTGGTAAACATTTTCTTGATAAACAATTAGTTTAAACCTATTATCTAGAAACAGCTTTAACTGAGACAATAAAAATGAATAACGTCAGTTTATTAATTCCGAAACACCAGCATCCTACCTGGACACCTGATCTTGATGAGATGGAAGCACTTGCTTCTGATCTGGTCGAGATACCACTACTGGGTACGATCACCGCAGGCCAACCAATAGAACGCATTGAAAATCATGATGTAGTCACAGTGCCTGCCAATATGGTACGTAAAAATACCTATGCTTTGAAAGTACAGGGTCACTCCATGATTGATGACAATATTCAGGATGGTGATGTTATTGTTGTTGAAAAACAGATGAATGCCGAAAATGGCCAGTCTGTTGTCGCTTTAATTAATAATGAACAGGTTACATTGAAAAAGTTTTTTATTGAAGCAGATGGTATTCGCCTACAACCAGCAAATCCTGATATGGAGCCAATCATTTTAAAGAATGAAGAAGTTCAAGTTTTAGGAATTGTATCAGGCGTCATTCGTAGTTTTTAACGCCCTGCCAAGGCACATCTCCATCGGGGAAAGACCGCCGTTTTTTGGCGCTCTGTCCCCTGATTGAAACCACCCAGAGTTTTACGGAGTCGTTTATCACTCTGCCCATCTGATCGGTATTACCACAGGGGACAGAGCTCAAAAAGCGAGGTCTGTCCCCGAGCATGTCAATCTTACGAGTGAGTGAAAACAGAGATTGAGACCAGACTGATTTATAGGCTAATTTAAACCACCAAACTCTTACATTCTTAACAGCTGCATAATAGCTGCAATCTCATCATGTGCCTGCTGAAATACTTTTTGTGCAAAATCTTTATCCTGATTATCTGGGTAGAGTTTTTTAAACGCCGGCACCTGATCGATCCTCGGCAAACCCTCTATTTGATGATGTTTTAAACGACGGTATATTTGCGCAATAATAATCATATCACAGGTATCTATTTCTCCTTTTTCATCTCGCTGCCAGTTCTCGAATTCTTCTACTACTGCAAATAAATCACTGGATAATCCCCAGTGGCGAATAACCATACTACCTACAGCACCTCTGAGACTTTTTATAATGCCATCTAGTTCAACTTCATCATTAATTATTAATCCCGTGTCTTCAATGTAACTTAATATGGGAATCACACCAATCTCATGCAATAAACCCGCTAGCAACATATGATCTGGCGATAATTTACCGGTTTGCTTTGATAATGCAAAACTGATCGCCGCAACATCAACACTATGATCATAAAGTTCGTGCATGCGTTGATTCAGCATTTTTGATTTAGTTTTAAATAATTGCTTAATTGCAAAACTGGTCACCAGTTCTTTAGTAGTCTGCATACCTAACCGAACAATAGCGGCCTGTATACTGGCTATGGGATCGACACCTCGATTTAATGGCCCGTTTGCCACTTTAATTAAACGGGTTACCATTGCTGGGTCAGCGCTGATAATACGCGACATATCATCTGCGCTTGCATTTGGCGCTTCTAGTGCTTTTCTTACTTTTATTGCTATATCGGGCAAACTGGGTAACTTTAAATTACCCATATTAAATTCGTGCATTATTTCATTAAATAGATTGCCTTCAACTTCGTTCATTTCAACAGTTTCGAGCTCTTCTCCTGAAATTAACTCCTGATCAATAAAGGTATTAAAAAGCTGCTTTTCAAACCGCACAATAACGCATGAACTTTGCGCCACCATGCGCAACTTATGTGCTCCATCGCTGAATACCGGGTGGTGTGCCCGATCATCTGCCGCATCTAATAAAACCGGCTCTTTGTTCAGTTCCAGTAAATCCAGTTTTCCTTCAATTAAATAAACAAACCAGCGGTGTTCTTCATTGGCCGTCAGAACATCGCCCGTTCTCAGCTCAAGCATGTGTGACTGGGATGCTATCTGTAGCTGATGCTCAGCCTGTAACTGCTTGATGGGCACAAGATACTTCAAAAGTGTATTATCAAATTGCACTATATAATTTCTTTGTTATTGTTAATCTACTAGATATAAAAGTAGCACACATCTGCAATATCTTTATGATTTTCCTGTAAATAATCATGACAGTTCAAATCAGGGCAAATCTGCATTTTTTAGTCTATAGTTTCTACATGGACCAATATCCCCGTTAGAGAGAATATAAATATGACCCAATATAATAAAACTATTACCAGTGTATTAATGTTATTTTTTGCTCTGTTTTCCGGTGTTATCAATGCTGAAAACTCTAAAGAGTTTGGCAACTATGTTATTCATTATAACGCCTTTCGTAGCGACACCCTGACGCCAGAAATTGCCAAGGCCTACTCTCTTACACGAAGAAATAATCGTATGGTTGTAAATATTACAGTTCAGAAAAAAGACGGTGACGCGACCAAGCCAGTAAAGGCTAGTGTAAGTGGTTTTGCCAGTAATTTAACAGGTCAGATAAAAGACCTTCAATTTAAAGAAATACATGATGGCGAGGCTATTTACTATCTGGCTCAATCTCAGGTTTCTAACCATGAGACATTAAAATTTGATATTAAAGCAACACCCGCTGGTGAAACGCTGGTAGCTAAATTTAAATTTAAACAAAAGTTCTATACAGACTAAAGCTATTTAGGTACTCCAAAAGCAGTCATTAAGCCCTGATATTCAGGGCTTATTTTTTGACCTGAGACAAATACTCTCAATAGCCTCTTATCAGACATACCATCATCAGTCTATTTCCGTTACAATTCCC